>Ga0067045_1027901_pt1 | contig 52030 bp, 46 predicted proteins | sample TerdegcTABiofilm_FD_59184 | JGI IMG/M metagenome (GOLD analysis project Ga0067045, IMG submission 59184) | Combined Assembly of (Gp0054472, Gp0054536) Wastewater bioreactor microbial communities from Singapore -Terephthalate degrading...
ACAGCTCCCAAATGACGGCCATCATTACTTTTGACTGGGCCACAAATGCCGAGGGAGGATTTAAAAGATCAAGTTTGCCGGCTGCTACCAGTTCAATTAATTTTATTCCGTCATCTTCTCTGGTAAACCACTCAATTGGATAGAGCCGGTAAAGCAAGTCGATCCGGTTTCCCCGGTCATCTACAATTCCATCAGCGGCTACGCTTAATTTATCCAGTGGAACGTATCTAGCCGGCAGTCCGGAAAACGCCAGTTCGGCCAGAACGGTGCCTCTGTCTTCCTGGTGCCAGCCCAGTGATGTAAAAACAATATTTTGATAATCTTTAAAAATAAATCTCTTAAAAGCTTTTTTTACATTACCGGTAAACATCCGGTTTGGATTTTCCTTGTGGCGTAATTTGGCAATTAGAGCATTAAGTTCACTAGCTTCTACGACTCCGGTGGGCGTGTCGGAGTTGAATTCCAACAGTTTTATTTCCGCGTTTTCGTCGCTTCCATTAATTGCAAAATCAAACCGGCCAATTACTGTAACCGGCATATCAGGATCATATTCCAGCCGGCAGAACTCGATCGCTGTTTCAGGAATACCCAGAAGCCTGAGGAGATTATCACTTTTCAATACAAAGTCGACAGCTTTTTGATAAATCTTTCCGCAATCTTCTGTCGCAGTTTTTATCTTTTGTAATAACTCCTTCTTCATGGTAAGCGGCTCAATAGTGGCGTATTGGCAATTGTGCATAACGCCCCAGGTAAAGAATTTTAAATCGGGGTGGTCCATAACCGCTTTCCATTTCTTATAAAGCAATTCGTCTGAAATACGTATCGGCTGGAGCTCCCGGTTGTTCAAGAAGAAGCACTCCCTTTGGCTGATGAGCCCAACCCCTTTGAAGCAGACGTTGTTAACTTTGACCTACCGCCGGCGACAGGTACTACAGTGTGTTTTTTATGACCGTCATAATCAAGTTCAATTGAATCTGTGTCTTCATAATCAGTACTGCCGACCTGTTGCTCCTCTTCTTCCTCCGGAGGAGGCTCATTTACCGCCTGGTTACACCCGGTTAAAGCAATAACACCGGCCACAAGAAGACCTAAAAGTTTTTGACGGTTCTTCAAATGAATCAACTCCCATCAAACTCCCATCAGAAGGTTTTATTCGGTAAAATACCCTTTTAATCCTTCAAAAATAAAAGAAAAATACCCGGTTGCACCGGGTACCATAGAAAAGGAGAGGAATGAGGGTTTTCAAATACAATTTTAAATTTATTAAATTACTAGAATATTGTGAAACTTTACTTAATTATAGCAGGGTCTGGTAGACAAATCAATAGGAAAATTACTTATTATTCAGAAAAATTTTTACGATTAATTCCGATATTTTTTGCGGTTAATTCCGATGGTTTGTTTATTAGAATTTATTTCATTTTTATTGCGACTTTCTTTCGGATCCTTTATAATATTTTAGAAAGTGGGGTGGTAACATTGAGTAAGCACATTAGAACTTTGAACAACACCCGGCTTCCGGCAACTATCAAAGGCCGCGGTTGTGGTGAATGCCAGACCTCCTGCCAGTCAGCCTGCAAGACTTCCTGCACAGTCGGCAATCAGGTTTGCGCGAAAGAAAATTCGAAATAAATAACCTTGTCCCTTCAGGATAAGGTTTTTTTTCTTTTTTCGAGCCTATTGCCAAATGAGTGGAATATTCTCAAAACTCTCATTATGCGGCTAATAATAAGCCGTTTTCTATTTTATTAACTAGTTTACCAATATTAATAGCATATGCTATAATCTCTATAATTGTTGCTAACTCAAGTAGATTAATGTTTTTTAAGTTAGGGAGTATGTTTATGTTATAGAAAAAATAAGCTTTTTTGAGAGGAGTTGAATCATTTGCAGCGACGCCTTCCAGGGTTGGCTGAGTCTTTTACTTGTTTGAAACAGTGGCTTTCCAGACAGTCCGTCGCCCGCCAGGTAGGGATGGGTTTTGCGCTATATTTTATTCTGGTGCTTACAGCGTACGCGTTTTTTGGCGGGAACGCCTGCGCGGTAACTGTTGACGGAAAGGTAGTGGCTGTTGTTGCTGACGAAAAAGATGCGAAAAAAACCCTGGGCGAGTTGATTAAGTTTAAGTCCGCTCAGGCCGGCACGGTCTTAACAGTGGCGGAAAGAGTGTCCTATAATAGAGTCCGGGTAAATAAAGAGGAAATATTAGACTGCGAAGCTTTAAAGGATATTTTGAATAATACATTGTCATTTGAATTAAAAGGTACTGTCATTGTAATAAATGGAGAAACCAGGTTATGCCTGAAGCAAAAGGACGACGCGCAAAAGCTGCTTGATTGGCTTAAATCAGTTTATCCCGCTGAGCCCGGTGAACAATTGACCTTTAAAGAAGAAGTTAAATTTTTGGAAAAGTCTGTAAATATTAATGATTTTCTTGAACTTGATGCCGCTAAAGATGCAGTTTTGCTGGGGACAAGCAAAGTACAGCATTATACTGTAAAAGAGGGAGATACAGCGTGGGACATTTCCGCGGCGTTCAATATTGGCCCCGAACAATTGCAGGCGGCCAACCCGGGTGTGGATACCTGGCATCTCAGTATCGGACAGGTGCTGAAACTAAGCAAAGAAGTACCGCTGCTTACTGTCGTGGCAACCCGGCAGGTAACTGTGGAGGAAGAAATTCCTTATCAGGTTGAAGTGAAGAAGGACGATAGTTTATTTTCAGGAGAAAGGAAGGTTGTCCAAAAAGGGGTACCCGGGCAAAAAACTGTTACCTATCTGATTACCAGGGAGAATGGATTAGAGACCGGCAGGGAAATCTGTGAGCAGAACATAATTTGTGAACCATTGAACGAGATTGTGGTCACGGGTTCCCAGACAATGCTGGCTTCGCGTGGTGGCTCGGCGCGCATGAACTGGCCTTGCGGGGGCAGTATTGTCTCCCCGTTCGGGATGCGCGGCGGCAGGATGCACGAAGGAATCGATATCGGCGCGGGCTACGGCAGTCCGGTGGTTGCTTCCGCGGGAGGTACGGTTATTGCGGCCGGCTGGGAAGGCGGCTACGGCAAGACAGTGGACATATCCCACGGTAGCGGGGTAGTAACCAGATACGCGCACCTTTCGTCAATTAATGTCGAGACCGGTCAATCAGTTGACAGGGGACAATTAATCGGGCTGGTGGGAGCCACCGGGTACGCCACCGGACCACACTTGCACTACGAAGTAATCATCGACGGGCAGCAGCGCAATCCAGCCAATTATTTACCATAAAATTACCTTGGCCGCTCTGACGGATAATTGGGCGGTTTTTTTTGTTGAGCCGCGTTATATACCCAAAGGTTGTATTTGTTCTTTCCATGTGAAAAGTATTGTCATCATGCCGTGTAATGTTATAATACATCGTAGTGCTTACAAACTATTTGAGGTGAGGAGAATTGTATATCAATAAAGCTATAAAGAAAAACAAATTTAAAAGATTTGTGTTTATCACAATAACGGTTTTAATCGCTATCGGCCTGGTAATTCCGCTGGCGGGTCTGTTTCAAAAACAACCGGGCAACAGCGGGCTGCCAGGCGGGGGGCAGACCGGGCAAACGGTCCAGGAACAGCTTGCCGGTCTTGAATCAAAAGCAAAAGAGAACCCGAATGATACAGCTGTTTTGATGGAACTGGGTGAGGCCTACCACTATTTGGGCAAGCTGGATCAAGCCATTAAGACGTATGAGCGGGTGCTCGCCCTTAATCCCAATAACGTCAAGGCCCGTTATGATCTGGCCACAATTTATTACTATAGCAGCAAATACGACCAGGCTATAGTCCAGCTTGAAGAAATAATTAAGAATGACCCCGGCGACGAAGAAGCCCACCTGCTGTATGGCTATGTTCTTGGTGCCGGTAAAAAAGATTATGCGGCCGGCATCCAGGAACTGGAGAAGTTTATCGCCCTGGCCAAGCAAGGCCCGGATGTTGAACATGCCAGACAAGTTATAGAAGATTGGAAGAAGTTGCTGGCGGAACAAAAACAATAATGTCAGGATTAAACGGCGGGAATGTAATGCTGTAAAGCGCGTGCGTTCCCGTTTTTTTATTTGTTGTCCCAGTCATTTCCTCTAGGAAGGGTGTCTTTCGAGTTTTATAATTAATTAGTTAGTCCAAAAAAAAACCGGCAGTCCGAGGGATTAATTTATGAAAAGAGTATTGAGGTTTTTGACAGTCGTCTTTATTATAATGGTGTCACTATTCTTGAGGCTCCCGGCCGGCGTGAAATTTTACGGCTATGGGGCAATTAGGGAACTGATGAAGGCCCACACGGTTATTGGGACGTGGGGGATGGATAAAATTTCTTCGGAGCACTTTTATGTCTGTTTTTCGCCGGATAAACGTGCTGAAGCGGAAATGGTCCTTCAAGTGGCTGAGCAGGTTTATTACCCGGTAACGGCTGACTTTTGTTTTTCGCCCCGTGGCAGGATCCCCTTAATCCTTTATTCCTCCAAAGAGGAATTAAATAAAAGCTTTGGCTGGGAAGCCAATGAAAGCGCCATGGGCGTTTACTGGGCCGGCACAATCAGGGTGCTTTCCCCGCAGGTCTGGGCCGGCGATGTTGACGCGGGCCAGATTAAAGAAAAGTTTATTTCTTCCGGCCCGATGGTCCACGAACTGACGCACCTGATGGTGGATTACCTGACCGGGGGGAACTACCCGCGCTGGTTTACCGAAGGGGTTGCGCAGTATGAGGATTATAAGCTGACAGGGTTTGTCATCAGCGATCCGGCGGGTTATCCGGGGCAGCCGCTTTATTCTATTGAAGAACTGACCGCGGATTTTGACGGCTTGCCCGACCAGGCTCTGGCGTACAGGGAGTCTTTTGCCGCGGTATATTACATTGTGCAATTTTATGGAGAAGACGCTTTGCATGATTTAATCAATGAATTAGGTCGGGGATACAACTTGAGCCGGGCCATGGAAAACGTTTTAAATATAGATCTCCGGCAGTTTGAAATAGAATGGCGGAATTAAAAAAAAATTGTGACAGGGATTACATTTTTTAGGGCGAATATTCTTATATAATTATGTAGAATTTTCTACGTGCATTATTAGGAGGACTATATGAACAAGATTGTTATTACGGGGGGGAAGCCGCTGCGGGGAAGGGTAAAAATTAGCGGCGCGAAAAACGCTTCCCTTGCAATTTTATGTGCTACTATATTATCTAGAGGAGAAATAGTTTTGGAAAATATCCCTGACATCAGCGATGTGAGGGTAATGATTGAGATAATCAACAGTATGGGCGCCACAGTATCCTGGGAAAGTGCCGGAACACTCAAAATCGTTCCCTCTGAGCAGGTCGATTTTGAAGCTCCTTACCATCTGGTTAAGAAACTACGGGCGTCAAACCTCCTCCTGGGACCGGTACTGGCCAGGTTTGGGCGCGCGCAGGTAGCCCTGCCTGGTGGTTGTAACATCGGGGTACGCCCGATGGACTTGCATTTTAAAGGTCTTGCCGGGCTGGGCGCGGAGCTTACTATGGAACATGGCTACGTGCGGGGGCGCGTTAACGGGAAACTGAAGGGGGCCAGGGTTTATCTTGATTTTCCCAGTGTGGGCGCTACTGAAAATATTATGATGGCGGCGTGCCTCGCTGAGGGACAGACATTAATTGAAAATGCGGCAAAGGAACCTGAAATCGTTGACCTGGCTAACTTTTTAAATGCCATTGGAGCAAGAGTACGGGGGGCGGGCACTGATGTAATTAAAATTGACGGCGTGCCCAGCCTGGAAATAGGCGGTCGCTACTCGGTCATACCTGACCGGATTGAAGCGGGGACCTTTATGGTGGCTACGGCCGCCACAGGTGGAGACGTCACTCTGGCAAACCTGATCCCGACCCACCTGGAACCTTTGAGCGCCAAGCTGCGGGAAGCCAATGTCGATGTGTACGAGGAAGAGGACACCCTGAGAGTATCGGCCGGGAAACCGCTGCAGCCCATTGACATTAAGACGATGCCTTACCCTGGTTTTCCTACCGATATGCAGTCCCAATTAATGGCTATGCTCTCTACCGTACCCGGCACCAGCATGATCGTGGAAAATATTTTTGAAAACCGGTTCATGGTGGCAAACGAACTTAAGCGCATGGGCGCCAGGATTAGGGTTGAAGGCAGGATGGCGGTGATTGAGGGCGTACCGGCTTTACACGGGGCACAGGTCAAAGCCACCGACCTGCGTTCCGGGGCAGCGCTTATCGTGGCCGGGTTATCGGCTACCGGGGAAACCGAAATTTCAAACGCAGTTTATATTGACCGGGGCTATCACAACCTGGAGAAAAAACTGGGCTCCCTGGGGGCGACAATTTGGAGAAAATGAAAGCATGCGACATATTACTATTCTTGCCGTCGGCCGTCTGAAAGAGAATTATTTGATTACAGGAGTAGGGGAATACCTGAAAAGATTGTCACCTTTCGCGAAAGTGGAACTGTTCGAGGTGGAAGACGAGAGTTTTCCGGACAATCTTTCTCTTGCCGGGCGGCAAAAAGTCAAAGAAAAAGAGGGAGCGCGCCTGCTTAACCGTTTGAGGCCGGGCACATTTTTAGTGGCTTTGGACGAAAAAGGGGAGATGCGATCTTCCGAAGAAATGGCGGGGCTGTTGAATCAGTTGGCGCTGGCAGGCAGGAGCGACTTAACTTTGGTTATCGGCGGCTCTCTCGGATTGTCACCAAAAGTTATACAACGGGCCGATATGCTCTTGTCTTTTTCAAAATTGACTTTTCCCCACCAGTTGTTCCGGTTGCTCTTGTTGGAGCAACTTTACCGCTGGTTTAAAATCAGCCGGGGTGAACCGTACCATCACTAACGCAAAATTTTAAAAATTTTTGGACGGCAGAAGGGCCGAAGGACACCCTACCGCCGTTTTTGCTTTTGTATCTGGTTTTGATTAGTTGAAAAATGTGTTAGAATGTTAACAAATTACTAAAAAAATTAACGAAGGGGGGCGTAAACGGTGTCTCAGAGGGCAAAGGCAAATATTAATGCTCATGTACTGGTCTGGGCCAGACAAACCGCGGGCTATGTTCTGGAGGAAGCAGCCCGTAAGATTGGTATAAGTCCTGAAAAGCTCCAGGCCTGGGAGGCAGGGGAAGATAAGCCGACTTTGCGGCAACTGAGAATAGCCGCTAATGTTTATAAGCGCCCTACCGCATTGTTTTATCGTTCCACAACTCCTCCGGAGCCTCCTGACATTGCGGATTTCCGTATGTTGCCTGCCGCCGGTTTGAAATACTCGCCCCGGCTTCTTTATGAAATTCGCCGCGCTTTTCAGCGGAGAGCCGTTGCCATGGAACTGACTGAGCAGTTGGGGGAAGCGCCAATCATTTTTCCGCTTCAAGCTGATATGTCTGAATCTCCTGACAGCCTGGCTTCCCGAATCCGGGAAGCCCTTGGCGTCACTCTTGCCGCCCAGGTTTCTTGGCGCGATCATTATACTGGCCTCCGGTCCTGGATTTCCGCGGTTGAAAGCCTGGGAGTTTTTGTGTTCCATGTAAAAAATATTGAACTGACACAAATGCGTGGCTTTTCCATCAGTGAACGTCCTTTTCCCGTCATCGGTATTAACGGCAAGGACTCCCCCCGCGGAAGAATATTTACCTTGCTTCACGAACTGGTCCATATTGTGCTGCAAAGCGGTGGCGTTTGTGATCTGCAAGGGAACGGAATCTGAATCTATTGAAGCGTACTGCAACCGCGTTGCCGGTGAAGTTTTGGTTCCCAGAGATGCCCTGCTTCATGAGGAAATCGTGGTTGAAAACGGCGGTAGCACCGTTTGGGAAGATTGGCGACTAAAATTATTGGCAGACCGCTACATGGTGAGCCAGGAAGTTATTCTCAGGAGATTGCTCACTTTTGAGAGAACAACAAGGCTCTTTTATAATCAGAAACGTGAAGAGTATGAAGAGATTTACCGGCGTGAGAAGGCTGAAGGGGGCGGACCTGTTCCCCATTACCGCCTTATTTTGCGTGACAACGGCCCCGCTTTTACCAGCCTTGTTCTGTCTGCTTACTATAACGAGGCAATCAGTTCGAGGGATTTGTCCAATTATTTGGGAGGAATCAAGCTTGACCATGTCGGGCGTATCGAACAAGCCCTGTTTGGCGGTGAAGGGGGCGTTGAGGTTTAATGTATTGCATCGACACCAGCGCTCTGATTCACGGCTGGCGCAGGGATTACCCTCCCGATGTGTTCAGGTCCCTCTGGGAGCAACTTGACCAACTGATTAAAATAGGCAAGCTTTTTTCCTCTTTTGAAGTATTACTTGAACTGGAACGAGGCGGGGACGATATTTACAATTTCCTTCATTTGTACCCCAGGACAGCTCTGATGGAATTTGGGCCGATCCTTATGTAATTGCGATTGGTGTTGAATGCGTTGATTTCCTCAGATTAATTCTAGCCACATTACCGGTATTCTAACGTTATCATGATAAACTGCTCATTGATATAAAATTTGGAGGATATTATGGAATACCACGACAATATATTACTGGAGTATATTGCATCGCCCGCAGGCAGAACGAAATCCTCCCGGAAGCAAGCATGCTGTAAAGCCCCGGGGTGTGCCGATGCCTAAGCTCTCACTGGCCAAGCTCCAGCGCCATTTATACGCCGCCGCTGACATCCTGCGCCGTGAGGGGATGGACGCCGCCACCTACAAGGATTTTATCTTCGGCATGCTGTTCTTGAAGCGTTGCTCCGACGTTTTCGACGCGGAGAGGGAGAAGATGGTCGGCCGCAAGATCGAGCTGGGGATGGCCAAGGAAGCGGCGGAAATCCAATACGGCGAGAATCCCGACTTCTACGACAGCTTCTTCGTGCCCGAGCGTGCCCGCTGGAACTATCTCCTGTCGCGCCTCAACGACGCTTCCGAACCCTACGGCAGGGTGCTTGACAAGGCTCTCGGCGCGCTCAGTGAGACCAACGAATCGCTGGAGCACGTCCTCGACCACATCAGCTTCATGCGCACGCAGGGGACGAAGCGCATCGTTTCTGACGATGCCTGCAGGGAACTCGTCCGCCACTTCAGCCGCCACTCCCTGCGCAACGAGGACTTTCAGTTTTCCGACCTGCTCGGCGCGGCCTACGAGTACCTCATCAACATGTTTGCCGAGTCGGCGGGCAAGAAGGGCGGCGACTTTTACACTCCTCGTGACGTTATCCGACTGATGGTGCGTCTGCTCAAACCAAAGCCCGGGATGAGCATTTATGACCCGACCTGCGGTTCCGGCGGCATGCTCATCATCAGCCGCGAATACATAGAACAGTCCGGGGGCGACCCGACCAACCTGCGCCTTTGCGGCCAGGTCAACGACGCCTCCGCCTGGTCAATCTGCAAGCTCAACATGCTGCTCCACGGCGTGCCCGGCGCCGACATCCGGCTTGAGGACACGCTGCTGCACCCCCTGCACCGCGAGGGCGGCGAACTGGAACGGTTCGACCTGGTCATTGCCAATCCGCCCTTCAGCCAGAACTATACGAGGAACAACATGGAATTTCCGGAGCGCTTCCGCTGGGGCTGGTGTCCGACATCGGGCAAGAAAGCAGACCTCATGTTCGCCCAGCATATGCTGGCCGTCTGCAAGCCCCGCGGCATGGTGGCCACCGTCATGCCGCACGGTGTGCTCTTCCGGGGCGGCGCGGAAAAGGAGATCCGCAAGAAGTTTCTTGAGCAGGACCTCATCGAGGCCGTGATCGGCCTGCCGCCCAACCTTTTCTACGGAGCAAGCATCCCGGCCTGTATCCTGGTGATGCGCCCGAACCTTACCGGTGAGTTTCCGAACCCGAACAAGCCCAAGGAATGCCGCGGCCGGGTGCTCTTTATCAACGCCGACGCCGAGTTCCAAGCAGGCCGCGCGCAGAATTACCTGCGGCCCGAGCACGTTGAGAAGATTGTTTCCACCTTCGACGGTTTCGAGGACGTGCCCGGCTATGCGCGGCGCGTACCGTTTGAAGAGATAAGCAGTCCGGCCAACGACTGGAACCTTAATATACGCCGCTATGTGGACAACTCCCCACCCCCCGAGCCGCACGACGTGCGCGCCCACCTGCTGGGAGGCGTGCCCGTGGCCGAGGTGGAGGCGAAGCGGAGGCTGTTCGACGCGCTGGGTTTCGACCCCGCCCAGGTTTTTTCTCCGCGCCCTGGCGACATTGCCTACTGGGACTTTGCACCAATTATTACTGACCGCGCTGAACTGCGTCAAATCATTGAGCACAGCCCCGGTGTGCAGGGCCGTGTTCTGGCTTTGCGCAACGCCATGGCGGCGTGGTGGGCCGACCATGCCCCGAGCCTTACAGATTTGCCCGCGCGTCGCAATCTCAACGCTGTGCGCTCCATGTTCCTTGAATCCTTTGTTGCCGCGCTCCAGCCGCTGGGTGTTCTCGGTCGCTTCAGGCTGGCGGGCGTCATCGCCGCCTGGTGGACCGAAACGCTGCCGGACTTCAAGACGCTTCTCGAAAACGGCTTTCCCGGAGTGATCGACGGCTGGGTGGACGCCGTCGCCGATGCGGTGGAGGACGACGAGGCTGCCGGTCCGGCCTTCGACCCCTTCGGCCACAAGCTCGTCCGCCGTATCATGGCCGACTACCTGGATCGCATTGCCGCCGCCAAGATCGACATTGCCCGGCTCAAGGGTGAAAAGGAGTCCTTCGAGCAGAGCAACGCGCCCGACGATGCCGACGAGGAGGAACTGGCGAACTGGAACTACGCCAGGGACATCGATCGCCAGATCAGGGAGTTGAAGGCGGACAACAAGGACGCGCTGAAAGAACTCTCCAGACTGGAGAGGACAGCCGCTAAAGTGCGCGCCACGGATGCCGACCGCCGCGCCGCCGCCGGGGCCAGGGCCGCGCTCCAGCCTGTGCTAGACCGACTAGCCGCGCTCCAGGCGGCGCTTGCGCCCTACGAACAGATCAAGGCAGACCTTGCCGCCGCCCGCGCCCGCTACCGCGAATTGATTAACGCCTTTGTGGACGAGCTTAAAGCCCGTTGCATCGTAATGGGTGACGGTGAGAAGCGTGACCTCGTGCTTGAACTCTTTGCACAGGACGTACAGGCCAGACTAGACGCTGCCGTGAGCGAGAAGCGGCGGGAGTTGGTGCGGTTTATAGAGGGGCTGTGGGATAAATATGGGGTGACGTTGATTGAGATTCAGGAACAACAGAGACGTCTGCTGGGGCAACTGTCGAAGATCTTTGGGGGGCTTGGGTATGGAGAATGACCTAAGGAAGGTAACTCTTGGTAATGTAATTGAGGAATTGCCCAAGTCACAACTTCCGGCATGTGCCGCACGCCCTGGAGGCAGGTTCCCATTTTTTTGCTCCAGTCCTACACCACTAGCGATTGATCAGGCTGTCGTCCACGGTGATTCGGTTATCATGGGAACTGGTGGGAACGCGACTGTCCATCTTGGTCAAGGAGCATTCTCTTACTCTATGGATACTTGGGCTTTCCGTTCTCTCGACGAAAATATATCGACTCGTTACTTGTGGCGGTGGCTTCAGCGGCAACTACCTTGTTTGTCTTACCGGTATTTTGAAGGTACCGGCCTGAAACACTTGAGGAAAGACGACGTCCGCGCGATGGTGATAGAAGTTCCATCGATTACCGAGCAGTCCAGAATAGCTACAGTGCTGGACAAGGTTGATGAGGTGATTGCGAAGGCGGATTTAGTTATTTCGAAGCTTAAGCAATTGCGGTTTGGCCTGCTCTATGACCTTCTCACCTGTGGTCTTAACGAACACGGTCATCTACGTGATCCCGTAGCCTGTCCTGAACAGTTTAAGGGTTCACCGCTTGGAAGGATCCCACAGGAGTGGGAAGTTTTAACGCTTGAGTCTCTTTTGGGACGAGTACCTAACGCGTTAAGAAGCGGACCTTTCGGTAGCGCTTTACTCAAGCAGGAGCTAAAAGAGTCAGGAATTCCTCTGCTCGGGATCGATAATGTTCATGTTGAACGATTCGTTGAGAACTATTCACGGTTTGTCGATTATGAAAAATTTGAGGAATTAAAACGATATGTTGTTCGTCCACACGATGTAATGATTACCATCATGGGTACAGTAGGGCGCTCCTGTGTTGTTCCCGAGACAATCGGGGTGACGCTTTCTTCAAAGCATGTCTGGACAATCACATTCGATACCGCTCGATACTCTCCGGAAGTAGCATGTTGGCAGTTGAACTACGCGCCGTGGGTCCTAGCTCAGTTCCGAAAAGATGAACAAGGCGGTACAATGAAGGCTATTCGCTCAGAAACCTTGAGAAAGTTATTACTCCCGGTGCCACCTTTTCCAGAGATGAAAAAAATTGAGAAATTATTGTTATCTTTCAATATATGTGTCCGGAAAGAAGAAGAAGTGCTTATGAAGTTAAAGAAACTAAAATCCGGCCTCATGACCGACCTACTTACCGGCCGGGTCCGAGTGCCGGAAACCATCACGGAGGTGATCCCGTGAAAATCCAGTGGGAGTATGACCTCGTCGAAAAACCATTCTGCGAACAACTAAAACTAATGGGCTGGCATTGGATTAAGGGAGATACGGATGTGCCTTATCTTACCGAGCGGGATAGCTTCCGCGAGGTGCTGCTCAAAGGACGCCTGGCGGAGGCGCTTCGCAAGCTAAACCTGCGCGACGGCCGGCCATGGCTGGACGACGAACGCATCGCCCGCTCCATACGGGATCTTGAGCAGGCTGCCGGGCACCGGCTGATGGAGATCAACCAGTTGGCCACAGAGTTGCTGCTCAAGGGCACGGTGGTAGACGGCTTGCCGGGCTGGGATCACGGCCGGCCCCAGCCGGTTCGGTTCATCGACTTCGAAAACCCTGAAAACAACGACTACCTCGTTATCAACCAGTTCAAAGTTGAACTGACCAGCGGGCGCGGGCACGTCATCCCGGACGCGGTGCTGTTCGTGAACGGCATCCCGATCGTGGTGGCGGAGTTCAAAAGCCCCGGCATTGAGAGCCCGCTGCATCAGGCAATCGACCAGCTCCTGCGCTATTCCAACCAGCGCAGGGAACTATTCCCCACGCTCTACGCAGAGAACGAAGGGGTGGAGCGGCTTTTCCACACCAACCAGTTCCTCGTCGCCAGCGATTTCTTCGAGGCGCGCGCGGCCACCGTCGGCGCGCCGCCGGAGGCCTACCTCGAATGGGCGGACACCAGCCCCGTACCTCTTTCCACAGTGGCGGAGGAGTTAGGCGTGCTTGAGCCGTCGCCCGAACAGGAAGAAGCGGCGCAGGAATTATCCGCGCTGGGGCCTGAGCAGGCCGAGCGGGCGGGCACGCCCCTCTTCTTCCGCAAGCCTGAACAGATGCCGGCAGTGCTGCGCGGCGGAAACGGCGGTACCCTGCACAGCCAGCAGATTCTGGTGGCCGGGATGCTGCGCCCTGCGCACCTTCTCGACCTCATACGAAACTTCACTGTCTTCCAGCAGGTGGACGGCAAGACGCGCAAAGTGGTGACCCGTTACCAGCAATTCCGTGCCGTCCATAAGGCGGTGGCCCGCCTGCAGGAAGGCCGCACGCGCGCGCAGGGCGCGGACCGCGACGAGCGCGGCGGCATCATCTGGCATACCCAGGGATCCGGGAAGAGTCTCAGCATGGTCTTTCTGGTACGGAAGATGCGCACTATTCCGAGACTCAACCGTTTCAAGGTGGTGGTGGTCACCGACCGCACCGACCTCGAAGGGCAGTTGCGCGATACGGCGCGCCTGAGCGGAGAAACGCTCCGCCCTAATGAATACGATAAAAAGCTTCACGAGTCGCCCACCGCCCGCACCCAGCGTATTCTCAGCGAGGCGACGCCGGACATAGTCTTCGCGATGCTTCAGAAGTATCAGGACACGGCGAAGCGCGCTGCCTCCGACAAGGTGGCCATGACCATTGTCCGCAAGGAGAAAAAGCCTGGTAAGGACCAACCCGTGGTTGAGAAGGAAGTCACCTTCGAGGAGAGCATTAGTTTTGAGAAATTCCCTGTTTTAAACGAATCGGAAGAGATCCTTGTACTGGTGGACGAGGCGCACCGGTCGCACACCCGCACACTCCACCGGAACTTGAGAAGGGCGTTGCCCAACGCCGCCATCATCGGCTTTACCGGCACGCCTATCCTGAGCAAGGAAAAAAAAGAAACCCGCGAGATTTTCGGTGATTTCATCGATAAATATATTCTGCAAGAAGCCGAGTTGGACGGAGCGACGGTGCCCATTCTCTACGAGGGCCGCACAGCGGACGGCCTGGTGAAGGACGCACCGGGGCTTGACCAGCTCTTTGAGGATATGTTTCGTGATTACACGCCCGAAGAGATGGCTGTCATCAAGGCCAAGTACGCAACCGAGGGCGACGTGCTGGAGGCGCCGCTGCTCATCGAGCAGAAGGCCCGGGATATGATGCGTCATTACGCCGGCGTGGTCCTGCCCGAGGGATTCAAGGCGCAGGTGGTGGCCACCAGCCGGCAGGCTGCCATGACCTACCTTGAAAAGCTGGAGCAGGCGCGGTGTGAACTGGTTGCCGAGCTGGCAGCGGTACCGGCCGCTACGCTGGCTTTACCCGATAACGAGGTGGAAAAGCTCGATGCGGGCCTGCGGTTCCAGGTGCGCACGCACCCGCAACTGCCGAAGCTCCGCGCGCTGGAGATCGCGGCGGTATTTTCCGGCGACCATAACGACCCCGAATCATGGCGGGAATGGACCGACAAAGATAAGCAGGAGGACCGCATCACACGCTTCAAGCGGAAGCTGGCCCCGGACAAAACCGATAAGACCGACCCGCTCTCTATCCTCATCGTCAACAACATGCTGCTAACCGGCTTTGACGCTCCGGTAGAGCAGGTGCTGTACCTTGACCGGAAGATCGTCGCTCATGACTTGCTGCAGGCTATTGCCCGGGTGAACCGCACCTCCGGCAGTAAGAAGTGCGGCTATGTGGTGGACTATATCGGCGTGGCCCGCCATTTGAACGAGGCACTCCTGGACTACGACGGCGAGGACACCGAGAGTACGATGATTGATATCAGCGTGGAACTGCCGAAACTGCTGGACCGGAGGGTGCGGGCGGTGGCTGTGTTCACCGACCGCGGCATCGGCAACCTGCAGGGGCAGGTGGATGCCTGTGTATGGCTGCTTGAGGATCTGAAGATCCGGGCCGATTTCATCAATAAGCTACGGATGTTCTATGAGACGCTCAACATCCTGGAGCACCGGCCGGAAGTGCCCGGGGACATTTTTAGGGATGCCAAACTGCTGGGGTTTATCAATAAGGTTGCTGCTAACCTGTATCGCGATCCGGCGCTTAACCTGCTGGGAGTGGCCGAGAAGGTGAAGGCGCTGATCAACGCGCACGTGTCTGCCCGCGGCGTTGATCCAAAAATTCCGCCGACCACTATCACTGACGCGGAGTTCGAGCAAGTGCTTCAGGCCCAGACCGGCAGCCGCGCCCGGGCGGCGCAAATGCAGCATGCCGCCCGCTACCATATCACCGGGTTTGCAAACCATAACCCGGCCTATGCCCGGAAAATGAGCGAGAAGCTTGAAGAGATACTGCAACGCTTCAAGGATGAATGGGACGCGTTGGAGCGTGAACTGAGGAAATTCATTGAAGAGCTTCGTCAAGGCGACCGCAATGAGTTTCCTGAACTCGATCCCAAAGTGCAGGTGCCCTTTGTACGGCTGGTCCTGGAATGGTTCGGTAAGGATCGTGATTTGAGCGAAGTCCAACGGAAGGAAGCGATTGCCGCAACGCTGGAGATGGTTGAACGCATACGGCAGGAAGTCCGGAAGGTGGGCTTTTGGAAGAACCAGGCCATGCGCGAGCTGTTGACCAAGGCGCTGGTACGGGACCTGGACAGGGCGGGCGTATGCAAACCCGGCACGGAGCGCGACCTGGCGCAGCGACTGGTGGCGCTGGCCAAGGAAAACCACGAAAGCCTGACGCAGTCATGAAAGAGATACTGGAAGTCGGCGGACTGACATTTGAGATCAGGCGCAGCACACGCAGGAAGAAGTATGGTCTTACCGTTGACCGGGACGGTCAGCTGGTCATTCATTCGCCAGAAACGGCAGACACCCAAGAACTGGCACAATGGACACATACAAAGCTGTTATGGGTACACCGCAAGCTCGCCATTAAAGAGGAACTGGCACCGAAGGTCCGTGAGCCGGAGTTCGTGACCGGAGAGAGTTTCTATTATCTTGGCCGTTCGTATCGCCTGGCAGTCGTTGCCCAGCAAGATCAACCGCTTCGATTTGATGGTAGCCGCTTTTATTTGCGGAATGACGCGATAATATCCGCCACCGATCTCTTCCGCGACTGGTACGTTACCGTCGGGAAAGAGTGGATATGCAGGCGGGTGACGATGCTTTCGCCAAGAATTGGTGCTCTGCCCTCTCAGGTGGAAGTCAGAGATCTCGGCTTCCGGTGGGGTTCCTGTGGGAAGAACGGCGTGATCTACTTTAATTGGAGAGTGTTACAGCTTCCCGTGCGTCTGGTGGACTATGTGATCTCGCATGAACTTGCCCATCTCCTGGAGCCACATCACGGCTCGGAGTTTTGGGGCGTGCTGGAACGCTCGCTGCCGGATTGGCGAGTGCGCCAGGAAGAGCTAAGAATGAAAGCTCAAGTCATCCACTGGTGTCATGTCTCAATGATATAGTATTTCTACCCGAAGAGAAAGAACACATGGAAACTAGGAGGAGTTGCTGGAAATAAACATAGAGGTTGATGAAAGAGAAGCGGACGAAGCGCAAGTCGCGTTGCGAAGCATTCGAGGTTGCTAACATATGGCTGTGACTGGAGGTTATTATATTGCCCATACCGGATTTTCAGACGGTTATGTTGCCGCTTCTCAGGATTACTGGCGATCAGTTGGAACACAATTTTGCGCAGGTTATCGAGATGCTCGCGCAAGAGTTCAGTCCGACTGACGAGGAGAGGCTGGAACTAATCCCAAGCGGGAGACAGGCCAAGTTCAATAGCAAAGTGTATTGGGCTAAAACGTACTTGAGCCGGGCGGCCCTGATAGAGAGCCGGGGACGGGGCCGCTTCGCCATCACCTCACGCGGACTGGAGGTCCTGCGAAGCGACCCCGATCGCATTGACATACGTTTTTTAGAACAGTACCCCGAGTTTCGGGAATTCCGCAACCGGACGTCACGAAGTAGCGATGAACCTGGGAGTGAAAATGTTGCGTCTCCATCATCCAGTGATGAAAGTCAGATTGTCCAAACACCTGAGGAGGCCATTGAGAGCGGCTACAGGACTCTCCGCGACAGCCTTGCCCAAGACCTTTTGGAGACGAATCAAGGGATGCTCACCGAGGTTTTTCGAAAATCTGGTCCTAGACCTCCTCTTGGCCATGGGGTACGGCGGTTTCAGGGAGGACGCCGCCCAGCACCGCGGCCGGCCGGGTGATGACGGGATCGATGGGATCGTCAAGGAGGACAGGCTGGGTTTGGACTTGATATACGTCCAGGCAAAGCGCTGGGAGGACCCTGTAGGACGGCCGCAGGTGCAGGCTTTCGTCGGCAGCCTTGAAGGGCACCACGCGCAGAAGGGGGTCTTTATCACGACCTCGCGGTTTTCCCAGGACGCCCGGGACTTTGTGGGGCGGATCGGGAAGAAGATCATTCTTGTTGACGGTCAAATGCTGGCCCAGTTAATGATTGATTACAATGTCGGCGTTTCTGAAACAAGAAGGTATGTTTTGAAAAAGATTAATAGCGATTACTTCAACGAAGAGTAGTTATTTGAGATGAAAAGAAAACACATTCAACTGAAAAAGGCAGGTTCCCATGGACACGGCCGCCGTTGTTAAAGATGTCCGCACGTTTGCCGCCGGTGAGGGCGGTCAGTTGAAGCACTCGGGGCCCGATTCGGCTGGAATGAGCAAACCAATACGGAAAGTATCGATAAGATGTAAAAAGCGCAAAACATCCAATTGAATAGGCGCTATGAAACGTAACATGTAACATCTAAACACATAATTTTTTGCCTTGGCGGCGGGCTGGAAGAACAGCTTTCCGCCATTTTTAATATAAAAGCTATAGCGGGCAGGATAGTCTGGCAAAGTATGCTGTTAACAACAATCCCTTCTGAAAAAACAAAGTAAGTTTCCTTTTGATAGGTAATTAGATGTTGAATCGAATCGTTTAGTGTGATATATAAAAGATACAACAATTGTTTAGTTTTAATTAGTTGATTATTATCTACCTATTTATAATTAAATATTATTTTATAACTACTTGGGAGTCAGAAGTTAGAATGAAAGAATGGTTTATCGTCTCAAAATATTCTGAATTTAAGATGGACTGAATTCTGAATACCTGAATAATAATATGATTTTTACATATGGTAAGGGGGAATATATTATGTTTAAAAATAAAAGGCGGGTTTTTTTGGTTTTGGCGCTGGCGTCAGTATTTGCCCTGGTGGGAACCCTAGCCTCGGAGGCGGCGAGCGGCAAACTGGCGGATATCCGGGGGCATTGGGCACAACAGGAAATAACGGAGATGTATGCCTGCGACATTATTTCCGGTTACCCCGGCAATTCGTTTCAGCCATATAATAGCGTCACCAGGCTAGAGGCCGTGGCCATGTTAATCCGGGTGCTCGGCCTGGAGGAGCAGGCGAAAGAGATGGAAGACGCCGATGTGGATTATCAGATACCTCCCGTATTCTGGGGCAGGGGCTACCTGATTATGGGCGTGCAGCAGGGGATGCTGGACAAAGACTACTTGACTCAGCTCGGGCCGGCCGAACCGGCGACGCGGGCGGAAGTGGCCGCACTTGTTTACCACGCCCTGAAACTCAGCGATGATGGCAGTTCCCTCACCTTTGCGGATTCCGGCCAGATTCCCCAGGGCTACCGGAGTTATGTGGCCGCGGTGGTCAAAAACAAGCTCATGCAGGGGCTTCCCGGCAACGTATTTAAACCAAACGACGAAATTAACCGGGCCCAGATGGCTGTTTTATTGTCCCGGATTTTGGATAAGAATTTTGGCGGTACTGAAATCCAGGCCAGGCGTTACAGTGGCACTATTTCGTCTGTTTTATCCCTGGATCAATCCCAGTCCCAATCCCAATGGATGGTTTCAGTCAACAGCAATTTTAATAAGATTACTGATTCCGACTGTGAGGTGTTTATCGACGGAAGTGCTTCGGACCCGGCTGAGCTCAAAGTAGATGATAAAATCAAACTCGTTTTGAACAAAAGCGACAGGATTGTCTTTATCAATGCGACCAGGACAAATACCGGAACCGGCGCTGCGGCCACAAATTATACAGGCAAGGTGGAATCCCTGCTTCAATTCAGTGGAGAATACTGGCTTGGTATAACGTGTTTAGACGGTACAAAGATAACCCGTCCGGTAACCGGCGGTGTCATGGTGAGTGATTCGGGCAGTGAGAAAGAAGTCTCGTCTTTAAGCAAAGGAGATTATGTGGAGATAAAGATTGCCGGTGATAAAATTACCGGAATCAATTACCTTGTACCAAGTACGGTGAAAGGAACAGTGACATCAGTCGGGTTCTCCGTATTGACGGTACGCAGAAACAGCGGAACGGATATCGACATGGACGTGCCGGACAGCGTTATAGTAGTTAAAAACAACAGTACTAAGACCTATGATGATGTCAAAGTAGGCAGCCGGGTCGAAGTCACGGTGCTGGATAACAAAGCGCTGCGGATTGACATTTTGAGCTCCCCCAATTTGGAAGGAGTAATTAAGGAGCTGGATACCACCGGTACTTACGTCATAATTACCATCCGTGAAGACGATGGGGATGTCCGGGACTACGTGGTGGTCAGCGACGCGGAAGTGGTGCAGGATGGTTCCCGCATTGATATTGACTACCTGCGGGTGGGAGACCGGGTCAAGCTGGAACTGAACAGCAAGAACCGGGTCGTTTACATTGAAATGGCCGAAACTGGATCAAGTAAATTAATCGGCAAAATAAGGGAGATTGACACCACCGGAACGCTTGGGATAACCATACGCAACGATGACGGGGATATCTTTGATTACGTGGTGGATAGCGACGTGGAAGTAAGGCGGGATGGCTCCTATATTTATTTTGATGAACTTTATACCGGTGAACGGGTCGAACTGGAATTGAACAGCAAAAACCATGTGTATTATATCGAGGTCGTTGACGAGAATTCCTCCACGATCAGCTGCAAGGTCGCGGATCTGACCACCAGCGGTTCCCCCTTTATAATTATTGAAAAAAGCGACGGCAGCAAGAAGCGGTATAGTATAGCGGACAGCGCCACCATTATAAAGGACGGTAAAACCCTCCGCCTGAGGGATATAGTGATCGGCAGCGAGGTTGATATACAGATTGGGAATGGAAAAGTTAAAAGGATCGAGGTCACCAACGACAGTGATATCACGGTATCAGGCACAGTGACTTATGTCAGCACGAGCAACAAAAAAATAACAATTCAGCAGATAAGCGGCAATGAATTCAGCTATTACCTGTCGGACGGCGCCTGCCTAAGGGATAGTAATAACCGCAGTATCAGCCTTAATGATGTCGAGGAAGGCTGGGAAGTGCAGCTTGAACTGGAGGGAGGCAAAATTAGCTGGTTGACCAGGGAATAATGAAAGATAGAATAATGAAAGATGAAGAGATGACAAAAGAACATCTCAATAATAAACTGTTAGAGATGCGGCAATGGTTGATTGAATCAGAAATCCGGCTCAAGCGGACAGAGGAAGAACTTTATAAAAGGGACAGATTACTGCAAGGGGTGGCCGAGGCAGCTAAACGTCTGTTAACGGCTGATGATTATATTACCGCGATAAGCGGTGCGCTGGCGATACTTGGCGAAGCGGTGGCGGTTGACCGTGTCTATATTTTTGAGAATCACCTTCACCCCGAAACCGGGGAAAAAGTTGTGAGCCAACGTTTTGAGTGGTCGCGTGATTCTGTAGAGCCGCAAATTGACAACCCGGACTTGCAGAACGCCTCATACGTTGCCCAAGGGATGACCCGGTGGTATGAAGTGCTCTCTTCCGGAAAATCGGTTAGCGGTCCTATCAAAGAGTTTCCCGCAGCCGAACGTAAATTTTTAAAACCGCAGGGGATACTCTCGCTGTTAGCCGTACCCATACTCATCGGTGATAAATATTGGGGCTTTATCGGCTTTGACGATTGCCACTCGGAGCGCAGGTGGTCAAAGAACGAGGAATCAATTTTGACGGCCGTGGCTGCGAGTTTTGGAGGAGCGCTTGAGCGCAACCGGGCGGAGGAGGCGCTTCATCTATCAGAGGAACGGTTCTTTAAAGCCTTTAATTTCAGCCCCAATCTGATGGCCATATGTACATTCGAAGGGCGCTTCATTGATGTTAACGACAACTTTCTGCGCGTTACCGGTTATCGCCGTGAAGAAGTCGTTGGCCATACGATAATTGAGCTGGATATTTTGGCAAAGCTGGAAGACGGCGCTAGAATAATCCGGATGCTGCATGAACAGGGATCGGTCGGCAATCTGGAAACCAACTTCCTCACGAGGTCAGGCGAGGTGCGCGTGGGGTTGTTTTCAGCAGAAATAATCAACATTGACGGTAAACAATGTATATTAGGCATAGTCAATGACATCACCGACCGTAAACAGGTGGAAAAAGAAATGGCCCGCCTCGACCGGCTGCACTTGGTGGGAGAAATGGCTGCCTGTATCGGCCATGAAATCAGGAACCCGATAACCACAGTACGCGGCTTTCTGCAATTGTTCAAGGGCAAATGGGAGGACGTTCAATTCAAGGGATACTTCAATCTGATGATCGAAGAACTGGACCGGGTCAATTCGATAATTACTGAATTTCTCTCCCTGGCTAAGAACAAGGCGGTGAATTTAAAGCCGCAGAACCTCAATTCCATAGTGAAAGCTTTATCTCCTTTACTTGTTGCCGACGCTGCAAACTCAAGTAAATATGTTATAGTAGAACTGGAAGACATCCCGGACTTGCTTCTGGACGAGAAAGAAATTCGCCAACTCATCTTAAACCTTGTCCGTAACGGGCTGGAAGCGATATCACCCGGTGGGAGCGTGACTATAAGAACGTTCGAAGACGATGAGAGTGTGGTTTTATCGGTGCGGGACCAGGGTAAAGGAATTGAGCCTGAAATACTAAAGAAGATAGGAACTCCCTTCTTGACTACTAAAGATAATGGAACGGGCTTGGGGCTGGCGGTTTGTTTCAGCATCGCCGCCAGACACAAGGCTGAAATAAAAGTGGAAACCGGCCCCAAAGGAACCACATTTTTTGTCCGGTTCAGATCGTTAACCTGCTAAAACCTGCTAAAGGTGGTAAAAATGCCCAAAATACTGGTAGTGGACGATGAAAAGCATATTCTGAAATTGGTTCGCTTTAACCTGGAGCGCGAAGGTTTTCAGGTTTTGACGGCAACTAACGGCGTTCATTGCCTCGATATAGCCCGGACTAAAACTCCGGATTTAATTGTACTTGATGTCATGCTGCCGGAAAAAGACGGCCTTGAAGTTTGCCGGGAACTACGTAAGGATACTGCGACAAAGAACATTCCAATAATAATGCTAAGTGCCAAGGCCGAGGAATTCGACCGGATTCTCGGGCTGGAAATAGGCGCTGATGATTATGTTACCAAGCCTTTCAGTCCCCGGGAACTGGTGGCCAGAATCAAGGCCAGGCTTCGCAACGTTCTCCGTTTTGAAAAAGAACTAGAAAAAGAAGTATCAAAGAAAGCCCAAATGGATTTTGGACGTTTGGTTATTGACGAGGAGCGCTTTGATGTGTACGTGGATGGAATCAAGCAGGAATTTACTCTAAAAGAGTTTGAACTCTTGCGTTTTATGGCCCGGCGGCCTGGTAAAGTATTTTCGAGGGAACAGTTGCTTGAAAGTGTTTGGGGTTATGATTACGCGGGTGATTCAAGAACGGTTGACGTACATATCCGGCATATCAGGCAAAAGCTTGAACACCTGCCGGACGGGCCGCAACTGATAGAAACAGTGCGTGGAGTGGGCTACCGTTTTAAAGAGGGCTGGAAACGTCAGCAGCCATAGAATCATTGAGGAACCGGTAATTACCGGTTTTTTTGTTGAAATTTAAGGCCGAACATGAGCCGCGTTATATGCCCAAAGGTCGCCGAAGGTGAATTTGTTCTTGAAATTTAAGGGCGAACATGAGCCGCGCATGACTGCCCATAGGTCGCTGCAGGCGGATTTGTTCTCTGCTTAATATAAACTTAACAATTCCATAATAATAACCTAACATGGTTTTGCTATAATGTGTGTGGGTAAAAAACGCTGTATCAATCTGTATCAATAATGAATGATTTTATATTTTTATTTTGGTAAGAATACCTCCTTAAGGGGGCAAAAATAGTGGCGCCTGCTAAGATATCCGTGAAAGATTTAAACTTGTACTATGGCGACTTTCAAGCTCTGAAGAATGTTAACCTGGAAGTTGAAGAAAATCAGGTTACAGCGCTAATCGGACCGTCCGGCTGTGGCAAGTCGACGTTTTTGCGCACTTTGAACAGAATGAACGACCTCATTGAAGGGGTAAGAGTCGATGGAGCGATTCTTCTTGACGGCCGGGATATCTACCGCCCGGAAGAAGATGTGGTTAACCTGCGCAAGAGGGTGGGTATGGTTTTTCAGCGCCCCAATCCTTTTCCGATGTCGGTTTACGATAACATAGCTTACGGGCCGCGTATTCACGGGACAAGAAACAAGCGCAAACTTGATGAAATTGTGGAAAAGAGCCTGCGCGCGGCGGTCCTTTGGGACGAGGTGCAAGACAGGTTGTACAAATCCGCCCTGGGGCTTTCAGGCGGGCAGCAGCAGCGCGTATGTATCGCCCGGTTGCTGGCTGTGGAACCGGAAGTGTTGCTGATGGACGAACCTACTTCAGCTTTGGACCCTCTGGCTACGATGAAGATTGAAGAGTTGATTCAAGTATTGAAAAAAGAATACACTATCATTATTGTGACTCATAACATGCAGCAGGCTGCCCGTGTCTCAGGAGTTACTGCTTTTTTTTTGAGCGGCGACCTGATTGAATACGGCAATACGGAAACAATTTTTACCAAGCCCACGGACCAGCGCACGGAAGATTATATCACCGGCCGCTTCGGCTAAAATAGTAGCATTAAACGTTACAATTCAAGAAAATAAAGAAGGGAAGCTCTATATGAGGACCAGGACAACTTTTGACCAGGCCTTGAGTGAACTCAAGGAAGATATTTTACGCATGGGCTTTTATGTTGAAGAATCTATCTCCCAGGCCGTGGAGTCACTGGCCAAACAAGATGTAAGTCTGGCCCAGAGTGTTATTGATGGAGACGTTCTGATCGACAATCAGGAAACGCTGATCGAAGACAAGTGTATGAAACTAATTGCCACTCAGCAGCCGTTGGCTAAGGACCTGCGGCGTATTGCGGCGGGGCTTATGATTACTACCGACTTGGAGCGGATGGCTGATTTAGCCTGTGACATTGCCAAGATAACCAGGCGAATAGCGGATCAGCCACTGATCAAGCCGCTGATTGACATTCCCCGGATGGCGGAAATCGCCCAGAAAATGGTGAAGGAGTCCCTTGACGCCTACGTGCGTGAGGATGTTCAGTTAGCCATCTCTATGGCTAAAGATGACGATTTGGTCGACAGTCTGCACAACCAGGTCTTCCGGGAATTACTGGTTTACATGATGGAGAATCCCAAGAACATCAACCAGGCTACCGCTCTCTTATTTGCCAGCCGTCACTTGGAGCGGATTGCCGATCATGCCACCAACATCGGCGAACGGATTGTCTATCTTGTAACAGGCGAGCGAAAAGAACTAAATTGATAATTGATAATAGTAAGCACCACGTCACATAGTCTTGTTAAAAATCAGGCGACAAGGGGGAAAAAGATTTGCTGAAGAAGGTAAAATTAGTAGTTGTCGCGGTACTGTGCCTGGCTCTAACAGCAGCGTTGGCCGGCTGTGGCGAACAAGGTGTTCAACAAGGCGCGGATAACACACGGCAGTTGTCCGGCAATATTACGGCAGTAGGCTCCACCGCCATGCAGCCGCTGATGGAACAGGCCGCTGCCCAGTTTATGACGAAGTATCCGAATGCAAGGGTCGTGGTGCAGGGCGGCGGCAGCGGCACCGGCCTCACCCAGGTCGCGCAGGGAGCGGCTGACATCGGCAATTCGGATATTTTTGCTGAAGAGAAAGCCGGCATCGATGCTTCCCAACTCACCGACCACCAGATCTGTGTCGTCGGTATGGCTACTGTGGTAAACCCGTCTATAACTGTCGACAACCTTACCAAACAGCAATTAATAGACATTTTTACCGGCAAGACGACCAACTGGAAAAGCGTGGGCGGCCCTGATCAAAAAATAGTGCTGGTTAACCGCCCGAAGGCATCCGGCACAAGGGCGACGTTCAAGAAATACGCGCTGGGCGGCGCTGAAGAGGCTGCCGGCATTGAAGAAGACTCATCCGGCACAGTCCGTAAAATCATTAATGAAACTCCCGGCGCGATTGGCTACCTGGCGCTGTCTTACCTGGACGGCAGTTTGAAGGTCGTCAACCTGGACGGCATAGCGCCCACTGAAGAAAATATCACCGCCGGCAAGTACCCCGTGTGGGCTTACATGCACAGTTACACCAGGGGCAGTCCGGACGGTGTGAAAGGCGCTTTTTTGAATTATATGATGTCTGATGATGTGCAGAAAAAAATAGTCCCGGAGTTGGGTTATATTCCTGAAATTGAAATGAAAATAGTAAGGGATGTAAACGGTAATATAAAAAATAAGTAACTATTCAGGGGTCAGTGATCAGTAGTCAGAATGAAAGAATGGTTTATCGTCTCGAAGTATTCTGAATTCTGAATGCCTGATATAGTGACTAATTATAAGGATTGAGAGTTGCGGGGGCGGGGGGAATGGCTTTGAAGAAAAATACCGTTGTAGGCAAATTTTTCAACCTGAGCGGCAGCGAGTTGCTGGGCAAGTGCCTTACTACCGGGGCGGCGGTGGTAGCCATCGTTTCCACAATCACTATCGTTGTTTTTATTTCCATAAAAGGCTTGTCTACTTTTACAACCTACGGAGTGAGCGTCAAAGAGTTTTTGTTTTCGGCCGGTTGGTTCCCCGACCGCCTGCCGGAAGAAGGAGGCCCGCAGGTGGGTGTGCTGGCCTTTATATTCGGCTCAGTGCTTGTCTCCATGCTGGCGGTTTTACTGAGCGCCCCGCTCAGCGTTGCCTGCGCGGTATTCATTGTAGAAGTTGCGCCTTTCTGGGGGCAGCGGTTTTTGCAGCCGGCTATCGAGCTGCTGGCCGGCATTCCTTCCGTTGTTTACGGGTACATCGGCTTGAGCGTGCTGGTTCCCTTTATCCGCGACAATATCGGCGGCCTGGGCTTCAGCGTCCTGGCCGGTTTTCTGGTGCTGTCCGTAATGATTCTGCCTACCATTGTCAGCATCCTGACCGACAGCCTGAAGTCCCTGCCGCGTGAGTACAAAGAGGCTGCCCTGGCCCTGGGCTCCACGCGCTGGCAGGCCATCCGCCTGGTGCTCATCCCGGCCGCGCGTTCCGGCCTGATCACAGGCATCGTCCTCGGCCTGGCCAGAGCCTTTGGCGAAGCGCTGGCCGTACAGATGGTTATCGGCAATACCAGAAAAATTCCAACGTCCATTCTGGACCCCGTGATCACCCTGACAAGCGCGATCACCATGGATATGGGCAACACCCCCATGGGCTCCCTGTGGAACAACGCCCTCTGGTCAATGGGCCTGTTCCTCCTAATAATGTCGTTCTTTTTCATTCTGGTAGTCCGTTACGGGGTTAGCAAAGGAGGGATGACCAGATGAACTCCCGCCTTGCCGACAAGATAGCGACTGTCATATTCTGGGCCGGCGCGCTGGTTGTGATTGTTATTCTCGGCGCGATGATCGCGTATATCCTCTACCACGGAGGAAAGTACATCAGCTGGGATTTCCTGACCAAACCTCCGCAGGTGATCCGCGCCGGAGGCGGGATCGGGCCGCAGATCTTCAACTCGTTCTACCTGCTCTTTTTATCCATGGTTTTTACATTTCCCATGGGTGTGCTCGGCGGGGTTTACCTGGCTGAATACGCCCAGAACAACAAGCTGACGGAAGCGATCAGGCTGTCCATTGAGACGTTGAATTCGCTGCCTTCAATCGTAGTCGGCCTTTTCGGTCTTTTGGTTTTTGTCAACATGACCGGCTGGGGTTACTCACTCATATCCGGCGCTCTCGCCCTGACAGTAATCAACCTGCCGCTGATGGTCCGGATTACCGAAGAATCCGTTCGAGGCGTACCGGACAGCCTGCGCGAGGCGAGCCTGGCCCTGGGCGCCAACCACTGGCAGACGATCTGCAAAGTGGTATTGCCCAGCGCCTTTCCCGGGCTGGTCAGCGGCGCCATTATCACTTCCGGCAGAGTATTCGGAGAGGCCGCCGCGCTACTGTTTACCGCCGGCATGTCCAGCCCGGCCCTCGATTTCAGCCAGTGGAACATCTTCCACCCCGCTTCACCCCTGAACCCGTTCCGCCCGGCGGAAACCCTGGCGGTGCATATCTGGAAGGTCAACACGGAGGGTCTCATCCCCGACTTGAGAAGGGTGGCGGACGGCTCCGCGGCGGTGCTGATCCTGGTCGTGCTTGGCTTCAACCTGGCGGCCCGCTGGTTGGGTAGAAAAATATACCGTCAAATGACGGCGACGAATTAAATAACCTGGCAGCTATCAAGCCATTTTCCTTGGCCGGCCGGGCCTTGCCTTTACAGTCTCCAAGTTTTATCGCTTATACAACCAGGTTGAAATCCTTGTCCTGATTTTTTCAACCAAAATTCTCCCATAAATATTTGTCCACTAGACAATTTAAAATTGCTTTTTAATTTTTTTTTGGATTCAAAGGATATTTCAACAGTATCCAGAATAATTAATTACTTTATTCGATAATTTTCGATAAGTATCCGGCTGCAAGAGGAGGGTATGTTGGAAATTGGCCGGGATTATCTGACAAGGGTGAGTTGATTATGCGCAAAGTCAGCGTTTCCCACCTCGAGCCGGGGATGAAGCTCGCCCATACGATTTATAACAGCAGGGGCGAGGAACTTTTAAGGGCCGGAGTGGTACTTACCGACATCTATATACAACAATTAACTAAATTAGAAATATCTTTTGTTTGGGTGGACGATGGAGTCCCATTCTATTTTCATGAAGTAAATGATGTGATCAAGCGGAAAACACGTGTGGCGGCTGTGCGCCAGATAAAGAATATCCTGCTGGAAGCAAAAGAATCCGGCCGGCTGGTGATCGAGCCCCAATCGCTTTATACTACTGTCGGTGAGTTTACCGAACAACTCCTGGCCAGCAAGAGTCTGATGTTTAACCTGGTTGACCTGCGTTCACAAGACGACTATACTTTTGCGCACTCAGTCAATGTCTGCGTTTTAACGCTGATGACCGGAATCACATTGGGGTACAGCCGCGACCAACTGGCATTTCTCGGAGTGGGGGCGCTTTTACACGACTTGGGCAAAGTCAAAATACCGGATGAAATCTTGAATAAACCGGGTAGCCTGACCGAGGGAGAATTTGAAGTTATGAAAAAGCATGTGATTTATGGATATGAACTCATTCGCGACGCTGGAAATATCGGTGAAGAACAGGCTGTCATAGCGCTTCAGCACCACGAAAACTACGACGGTTCAGGCTATCCCGCGGGGCTTCGGGGCGATCAGATCAACGAATACGCCCAGATCGTTGCTATTGCCGACAGGTTCGACGCGATAACGGCAAACAGGGTTTACCGGAAGGCCTTCCCTCCTTTCGAAGCCTTCGAGATGTGTGAGGCCTCGGTCAACTATTTTGTCAAGGAGTCCGTCGCCAAGGCGTTTATGTATAACATTGCCGCCTACCCGGCCGGTACCATAGTTGAGTTGAATAACGGCATGGTTGGCGTGACGGTGGATACGCCGAAAGGCTGTTCACTTTTTCCCATGGTGCACGTATATTTTGACGAAAAAAAACAGCCGTTGCCTGAACAAATTGTTCTGCCTTTATATAAAGAGAAGGGGCTTTTTATTGTCAGGGTGTTGCAGGGCCGTGAGGTGGGCCGGTGGCAGGATGCCCCTCCGGCAGGTTGATAGATTTGGAGGGAATGTGATTGTGGTGTTTGTTTGGGAGGAAAATAGATGCCGGTTGAAAAATGGATTAAGATAAATCAAAGCATCAGGGTGTCTCGTGATCAGAAAGAACTAGACTGGTATGATTCAAACATCCAGGATGTTCAAAAGAGGAAATTCTACATTACGATACCCTACCAGAAGGCCAGCCCTTTAATCCTGACCAAGGGCGACACTGTGATTGTAAACATTATTTTGCAGGGAGCAAGGGTTGAATTTAAAAGCATTCTGCTCGGACGGCATGTTGACAACATACCCCTCTATGCCTTGTCCTGGCCCGACAGCTATAACCGCGTGCAGGATCGCAAATTTGTCAGACTTCCTGTTATAATAGATGTTTTTTACGCCGAAGTTCCGCAAGAAGGTAATAACCCGCAGTTTATTAAGACTTTCGCGCAGGACATCAGCGGCGGCGGGATCAGAATGTTGGTAAATAAGAGGTACGAGGCCGGTACTGTTTTACTGTTGAAATTTAATCTTCCGATAGGTGATAAATCGCAAGAAATCGCTGTTTCCGGCAGGGTGGTGCGTTTTTGCGAAACCGATGTTCTTGCCGCCGGCGTGGCGGTGGAGTTTACCGATGTCACCAATAGACAACAGGACATTATTGTGCGCTATATTTTTGATAGACTTGCCAAAAGCCGCAAGAGATTATAAAGGGGCGACTTGTGGGCTTACAGCGCGGCTCATGTTCGGCCCGTATTAGGCCTCAAAATCGCCGCTTATATGAGCCCACAGGTCACTTATCCACAATTTTTCTTCATAGATGATTTCTTTTCTTTCCTCCTGCTACCGCTTACCAGCTACCGCTTCGGCCAATCTGGCAATACTGGCGGCCAGAGCCTCCAGCTTGCCCTCGATGCGCACGAGCAGGTATGCGGCTACGGCTATGGGAAAGCCAACGTTGCCCACTGCCTGCAGGATAGTTTCCAGCCGAATCACCCCTCTTTATTAGACGGGCGGGGGACCTGTCCCCCACCTTTATATAAACGCCCCGGTTTAAGCTGGCGGGTCGAACAGATCGTTTGTGGTGTTGCTGATTACCTTGATATCCTGCTTGGTGACCAGGTCTCCGCCCGAACTGGTAAAGATGTTCCGGGCAATAACCATGTCCATGGCCGCCTCGATCTCGGCCGCCGTCAGGTTTTCCCGTGGATTGTCAAGGGAAATGGTAACATTTTTACCTTCCTGGTTCCGGAAAACCATGCGCAGGGTCTTGTCGGTTGTAGTAGCCAATCCATGTACCTCCTTTCCTTCAATTAAATGTTTGTTGATTACCTGTTTTGCGGTCCAGGCTCACTTATGACTGAATCAGTTGGGCGTTGTCAATGCGCGTAATACTGTTCAGCGGGTAATCCTGCAGATTTGCCAGTGCCGCTGCGACATCATATATATCCTGGTCGGACGCGGTGGGCTTGATGTTGTCCAGGTTTTTTCTCCGGAAAACCGGATTACCGTTGGCATTGACGCCTACGCGCAGTTCCAGCCTCAGTATTGAACCGGCGGGGACATTATTTACAGCCATATTATTCACCTCCTCTCCGGGAAGGCTTGTTAAAAACGCCTTCGGCCGTTGTGTATGGTATATGAGGAGGGCGCCGGCAAACATTTTGGGCAGGTAAAATGTTTGACCATTTGCCCTGCCCCAGAACTTATGTTCGATATTATATTATCAAACTGGTAATATAATGTCAATACCAAATTTTAGTTTTTTGGATAGTTATTTTTTTCACGAGTCTATTCTGCTTCTGCCGATCATTTCGTTGCCTGTTACACCTCTGACGGTTATTTGACTTTTACCGCCCATTTCACCGCTAGATAGCTACTTTCATTGGTGCCGGCTAATGTTCCTCCGTGGTTGTTTCCGCGGTTGTGGTTTCTGTGGCGGTTTCATTACCGTTCTCTGGAGTGTCTCCGGTAGTAGTATCCGAAGTTATACCCTCTGTAGTACTATCTGTTGTTTCGGTGCTTCCTGTTGTGGTCTCTGTGGCGGTTTCAGTACCGCTCTCCGAAGTGCCGCCGGTATTGTCTTCCGTGGTAGCGTCCGTGGCGGGATCGTTTACAGTGACGATATCTTCGTCAGGGTTGTCCACATCCAGCTTAAATGTTTCGGCTATGAACCTCAAGGGGACAATGGTCCGCGAATTGTTTAATTCGGCCTTGGCGTCCAGGGTCACTTCCTGACCGTTAACAAGGGCGACGTTCTGCCCGAGGGTGAGGACGATGGTGGTTTCTCCCTTGGTGACGGTCACTGTCTGGTTCTCGGCGTCATATTCTACAGTTGCTCCAAACCCTTCGGTGAGCGCCCTGAGCGGGACCAGGGTGCGGCCTTCTTTGATGACCGGAGGGACGTCGAACTTGAGCTCAGTCCCGTTGGTAAATACCTTTATGCCTTGTCTCCCCCTCATCCGGTAGGTGGCGCCCAGCTCTTTGTAGGCCTCCTGATCAGCCGGATCGATTTCTACCAGATCTTCCAGGCAGTTTTCCTGTTCTTCAAGGTTTTGCTGCTCTACGGCCAGCGTGAGACTTTCGCGGATCATTGACTTGGCCTCTTCCCTGGTTACCTGCCGCAATTTATACTGCTCCTTGACCTGGCTGAGTTGCCCACGCAATTCCTGCCATTTATTACCTGTTGCGGTCTGCTCCCGGATTTGTTTTAAAGTGCCCCGGGCGTTCTCCATTACCTGGTTTGACTGCTGGCCGTTGACTTTATCCGGGGTGTTTTTCCTGGTTTCGACCCGCCTGGTGGTTTCAGTTTGGTTTTGAGATGAATCGTTTTTAGCGGAACCCAAATTTGCGTTGGATTTGGAACTCGAGCTTGAATTTGAGCCTGCCCCGGAGTTTGAGCCGTGGCCGTTGCCTCCCTTTGCATACATAACGCTGTCCGGGGGAATTTCAGCAGCCGCCTGGCTGATTGCCGCCGGCAAAATGCATAACAACCCGATTGCAACCAAAATAAGCCCTTGTTTTAACCTTTTCATAAAGTGCACCTCCGTCTGATTTTAAAACCTGCCTTTCTGGAAAGCAGGTTTTTCTTTGACTTTATCTTCGGGAGAAAAAATGTTTTTTAGGGGTATGAAAAATAATTTTTTACTTTTTGCCGCCTCCTTTTCCGCCTGAGCCGCCACTCGAACTGGAACTGTGCCCGCCTGAACCGGAACTGTTACTGCTCGAACTACGCCCGCTGGAACCTGAACCGCTATTGCCGCCCGAACTACCGGTTGCCTGAGAGCGGGAATTCACATTGCCGGTGCTGTTGCCCTTAACCTTATCAGTGGAGTTCTCTGCCGGTTGAGCGTCGTTTGCCGGTTTAGCGGCATCTTCAGGCCGGGCAGGACTGTTGTCTTTAGCAGCGTCACGGGGCGCCTGACCGGAAATTGATTTATTATCCTTGACTCCTTTAGCGGAGTCGGAACTGTCGTTTGTTTTTCCCGCTTCGCCGGGATCTGCCGAAGTGGCGTCTCCCGTACCATCCGGCTTGCCGCCACCGGTATCTTTACCGTTATTTGCTTCCTTACCCGCGCCAGGCGTGATAACCCCGTCTTTAAATGCGTTTCCGGTGTTACCTGGGGCCTCCACGGCGCCGGGAGAAGAAGAGGGTGCCTGATCGGTCCGTTCACTGTGTGTGGAGTGAAGAGCCGGACCGGGGACGGTACTGTTACTGTCAGTAAAGGAAAGCGACAGTCTGCTGGCTGAACGGCTGAAAGCGGGGCTGGAGAGCGGGCTGTCAAGATCGCATTCAGAACCGCTGCTTTGGACGTCTTGCCAGAGCAGGTAGCGCCCGGCGGACACGCCTTTTTTTACAGCCTGCTTTCTTAATGCGGGATCAGCGTTTAAAATGTATACGGAGGCCTCGCCCTGGCCAGCAGCCACAACCTGACGGGCCGCTATCCAAATTCGGTAGTCCAGTTCCTCCTGCTGCCTGTCATTTTTTACGGAAAAAGTGGTTGCCATGAGCACCTGGTTATGGTCGCTGTTGAGGTAACCGCTTTCCACGCAGGCGTCTAGCACGGTTTGGACTGCCTCACCGGCGTCTTGCCCCTGTATTCTCAGCCCCTTGGCCACTTTCCGACCGTCCTGGTTGAGGCCGGTTACTTTAATAGCCTTCATTTCCTGATCAAGGGAGATTTCCAGGGCGGGGTTCACTTCCAGGTCGATGTAGGCAAAAGTCCGCATGCCGGCAATTCCTTGGAGAAGTGAATAGGCCAGCACAAAGCAAACCAGCAGGGAAGCGGCGATGGCAGTAAAGCGCAGAGGGGCTTTAAAAGCTGGTTGAAAAAGGTCCTCGTCGGTAAAATGGACCTTGAAACCGCTGACCGTGGCAGGTGTCCTCTTTATTTCTTTAAACTGGCAATCGCCGGTCATAACCACGGCGGAACGTTTTTTTAGAGCGATCACCGTACCCTCATAAACCATCTTTTCCACCCCCTTTTTCGGTCTGCTCGATGTAGCCTTTCAGGGTTTCCATGTTGCCTGTAAGGATCAGGCATATTGTTATAATATATTTTCGGTGCCTTTCCACGGTTTTGGGGTTAATTTTAATTTTATCGAGCACTTTTCTTAAAGGGATTGTCTTTTTTTTATGTAAATCGCTCATTAGTTCAGGATCACTGGCAATAATCCGGGCGACCTTTATTGACAGCAGGCGAGAGTCCCGGTGCTTGGGGGTGTTTTTAACCAGATCGTCCAGGCTTATTTTAAATTCTCTTAAACTGTCCAGAAAGGAATCCAGATCGCATTCCCGCTCCACCTTTTCCCCAACTGGATCCAAAGTGCCGGCTGGCGGACAGCCGCAAGAAATTTCTTCCGAACATTCAAAAGCAGAGAAGGGGAGGCAGTTTGCCTCCGCCTTATTCCTCCTGTAGTAATCTATAATCCGCATTTTGATCACATCACCAGCGAAAGAAAGGAAAGCGCGGTTACGGCCGGGGTCAAATTTATCGATTGCTTCATTAAAAGCGATCAGCCCGATACTGTATTCGTCCCTGCTTTTTAGATCCGAGGAGGTATAGGTGTGGCGGGCAACTTTTTTTTCTATGAATCTCCTGCACCCTTCAATTAACTTTTCCCTGGCATCACTGTCACCGTTTTTTGCCCTGCTTAGAAGGATGTCGAGATCACCGGGTGCTTCCGTGAATCTTTTAAAAAAAATAATTCCCACCCCCTTGTTTTTTTCCATATAAATTTATCGGATCGTTTTACCTGTTAATTAAGCAGGATAACATAAGACTAAGGTCATAAAACAGGTGCCCCAAAAGCCCCTGTATCAAATGAACAAGCTCCGGCATATGAAGGGCCGGAAGAATAATCACCAGGCGGGCGGAAAAAATAAGTAAGGTATATAAGAAAATGAGCATTCAAAGGGGAAATGAACATGACGCTGGAGGTGTTACCCCTGGCCATAGCGGCCTTGGCCGGTATCATTATGGCTATCCAGGGGTCTATTAATTCCGCCTTGGGCAAAATAATCGGGCTCTGGGAAGCTACCTTTATCGTTCACCTGGTCGGGCTCCTGCTGGTTACAGCCTTACTTTTCATATGCCGTATTGGTGACGGCTGTCTGGCAAACTTTTCCCATGCTCCTTGGTATACTTATCTCGGCGGTATACTGGGGGTGCTGATTGTATACGGGGTTGTCCGCACTATGCCGATAATAGGAGTAGCGCCCGCCACCACAGCGATCATTGTCGGGCAGGTTTTAACGGCGAGTTTGGTCGACCATTTCGGGCTGTTTGGTATGCAAAAAATTCCTTTCAGCCTTTGGAATGTTTTAGGGACGCTGCTGATGGCGGGGGGAGCCTGGCTTATCCTTAAACAGTAAGGCTTAATAAAAGGATCAAGACCAGCCCGGAAAGCATTCCCAGGTATGCCAGCGGCCTGCTGTTGCGGCGGGACTCTGGGGCAAGTTCCCCGAGCACAATATAGGTCATGGCGCCTGCGGCAAAAGCCAGCAGCGGGCCGATGAAGGAACGGTAGTTTTCTACGAGGGTCAGCCCGAAGAAGGTACCGATTGGTGTGATTAAACTAATTAGGACATTGATCGCCAGTACCCGCCCGGCGCTTAAGCCTCCGTGGCGCAGTGGCGCTGCTGTCGCCATTCCTTCAGGTATATTATGAAGGCCGATAGCCAGGACCAGGATCGGTCCAAGTTTCTCGGCTGTCGCGAAACCGGCGGCGATAGCCAGCCCTTCGGGGAGATCGTGCAGGGCGATACCGGTAGCGATCAGGTAGCCCATTTTCAGGTAATCCATTCCTTTAAGAGTTGAGGGAGCGAATGTGTTAATTCCCAAATCAAGTGCCAGCATAAAAGCTATTCCTCCCATGAAACCGGCCAGGGCGGCTTTGGGGCTGCCGTAGCGAAGGGAGGAAGGCAGAAGGTCGAAGACAATTACGGCCGTCATTATCCCCGAGGCCAGACCGAGTAAAAGAGAAAGGGTGCCCGGCCGCATCCTTCCGAGTGTAATGACAAGCAGCGCCCCAATGCATGTTCCAAGACCGGCAATCAGTCCCTGCAGAACGATACCACTCAAAATTTTACCCGCCTTTAATAAATTCTCCTTACAAATCGATTGTATTAAGTTATGAGAGGCGGTATGCCATATACATCCTCCCGGGTAAAATCTATTTGCGCTTATTGCGGGATGATAATTTGCTGGCCGGGGTAGATCAGGTCAGGGTTGCTGATCCGGTTGGCCTGGAGTATTTGCTCAAGTGTTATGCCGTACCGCCTTGCGATTTCCCAAAGTGTTTCCCCCGCGTGAACTATATGAGTTGTTGCCGTGTCCTGAGCGCCTGTCGGGATATTTTTCGGCTCCGGCGCGTATGTGCCGGAAATGATGTTTACCGGCATGCCGATTGGAACTTTTGGAAAAAGCTCCTCAACGTCATGATTATACATGCGGATACAGCCGTTTGACACGTAGCCCCCGATTGAAGACGGGTTGTTTGTTCCATGGATGCCGTAATTCCCTTTTGGGATGGATAAACCCATCCAGCGGCTTCCAAGCGCTCCACCCGGATTCATGATCTTTACGACTATATTGTAATTCCCTGTCGGCGTCGGTGTTGACGGCTTGCCAACTCCGACGGGATAGGTTTTAATCAAGCGCTCTCCCTCGTAATGGGTCAGCCGCCGGGTGGCCAGATTTACAGAAATATGACTGCCGTAAGACCGGGTCAAACTGTCGGACATAATTCAGCCTCCTTATATGCACTACTTAAGTGTCAGTAGTCAGTAGTCAGAATGTGAGAAACGAAATCTTCCTTAAATTGTCAGGAGCAATATTCACCTTGGCGTAGCTAGTATTATCGAGAGATCGGTTTATCGTTTTGAAGTATTTATTCTGACTCCTGAATACATTTTATTTTTATGAAAGGATTGCTATGATTGATCTGTTGCTCAGGTATAATTAGTGTTGAAAGGCTGATCGGACAGCCGGTTGTCACAGCAGGCGCCATGTCGCTTGTTCTGTAAAACTGTTATTGGAGATGGATGTATGGTAATCAGGGTTTATGCGCGGGCAAAAATCAACCTGACTCTTGATGTGCTGGGGAAGCGGCCAGACGGTTATCACCAGGTGGAAACGGTAATGCAGTCAATTGATCTGTGCGACTGCCTGGAGTTCACGCCCCGGGAGGAGAGCATTTCGCTTTCAGTTCCGGGAGGTGAAGTTTCCGCCGGCGCTGATAATCTGGTCTGCAGGGCGGCCCGGTTGATGCAGGCGCGTACCGGCAAGAAATGCGGGGTGAGCATTAAGCTGAACAAGAACATACCGGTGGCGGCCGGCCTGGGCGGGGGTTCGGCGGACGCCGCGGCCACTCTTTCGGCCTTGAATGAAATGTGGGGGATTCGCCTTCCCCTGCCGGACCTTTTGGCATTGGGTGAAAAACTGGGTTCCGATGTGCCGTTTTGTTTGCTTGGCGGAACAGCCCTGGCCGGCGGCAGGGGAGAGCGGCTTGAGCCGCTTCCCCCGTGTCCCCGCATGGGATTGGTGCTGGTTAAGCCGTCTTTCGGTGTTTCAACCGCTTCAGTTTATCACGCCTACGATTCGTCTCCGGCCGCGAAAAGGCCGGAAACAGGTGAGATGGTCAAGGCCATTAAGGAGAAAAATATTGACGGTATTGTCCAAAACCTTGCCAATGTGCTGGAAACGGCTACAATATCAATGCACCCGGAAATTGCCGGGATTAAAGAAAAGCTGCTGGAGGCCGGAGCCTTGGGCGTGCTTATGTCGGGCAGCGGCCCGACTGTTTTCGGGGTAACCGCCGGCCTTGAAGCCGCCCGCGCGGTGGCCGCCCGCTATCAAGGCAGTGGTGAGCAGGTGCTGGTAACGGTAACTTATAACCAAGACCGCGGTTTAGACTTTGGGTAAAAATTATACATGGGACACTCTTTGGGCACACTTGCGGTAACAGGTATAGAAAGGTTAAAATAAAGTAACTACTCAGGGAGCGGGAGTCAGAATGAGAGAATGTTTTCATTTCTAATATTCTGACTACTGACTACTGAATACTGACTACTTTATTTTTACCATGTATGGGAGGGGCAACATGGAGCAACCGAGATTAGTACCGATTGAGCTGGATAACTATAAACCTTTACGGGAATTGGTTTACGAGTCCCTCCGGGAAGCAATTATGCTAGGACGCCTTAGGCCCGGAGAACGTTTGATGGAAGTGCAACTGGCCGAAGAAATGGGAGTAAGCCGCACTCCGGTCCGGGAAGCAATCAGAAAATTGGAACTGGACGGTTTTGTAATTATGGTTCCCCGCAAGGGAGCATACGTGGCAGGCATCACTCTCAAGGACATCGCGGATGTTTTTGAAGTGCGGGCGGCTTTGGAGGGGATGGCGGCAGGGTTGGCGGCGGAGCGGATTACTGATGAGGAACTCGATCAGCTTGAACGATCCCTGGTGCAGATAAGCGAATCTAATACGGGTGAAAACATCAATGCTGTCGTCGAGGGGGACGCGGTTTTCCATAATATCATTTACCAGGCTTCCCGCAACCAGCAGCTGGTGCAGATTATCACTCACCTCCAGGAGCAGATCCATCGCTTCAGGATGACGTCCTTGTCTCAGCCCGGCCGGACCAAGTTCGCCCTGGATGAGCATAAAAAAATTGTCGAGGCTATATCCGACCGCAACGTGGAACTGGCTCAGGCGCTGGCCAGGGAGCATATTGAGAACGCTGAGCAAAGTCTTTTAAACGCAGCTAGAAAGGAAGAAAAAAATAATGATTGACGCTGTGGTTCTGGCCGGGAGTCTTAACAGCGGCCCTCTGAAGGAGTGCAGCCCGGCCGGCTATGAAGCGTTGATACCGGTAGGCTCGAAGGTCATGGTTGAATACGTGGTAGAAGCGCTTTTAAACGCCCGGCAGATCGGCCGGGTCCTGGTAGTTGGCCCGGTGGAAGAGCTTTCCCCGCTTCTGAGCGGGACAAGGGTGACGCTGATCAGCGCGGCCGGCGGTGTCATGGAAAACGTCGAGGCCGGATTGAACCAGTTGCCCGGCGAGAAAAGAGTGCTTCTGGTTACATCGGACATACCCATGCTGACTCCCCGGTCTGTGGACGATTTTATTGAACTTTGCGGGGATATGTCCGGTGATCTCTACTACCCGGTCATTTCAAAGCAAGTTGTGGAAAAGCGTTTTGCCTCCACCAGACGCACCTATGTCACTTTAAAAGAAGGGGTATATACGGGAGGGAATCTTTTTCTGCTTAATCCCGCGGTTTACAAGCAGTGTGTTCAAAACGGGCAGAGAATCTTTGATCAGCGTAAAAGCCCGTTTGGGCTCTGCCGCTTGATCGGACTGTCTTTTGTTATTAAATACTTGTTACACACCTTAACTATAGAGGATGTGCGGAAAAAGGGATCTGATCTGCTGGGAATCAAAGGGGTAGTGGTTGTTTCACAGTATCCGGAAATAGGCGTGGACGTTGATAAACCCGGCGACCTGGAACTGGCCAGGCTAGTTCTGGGGAGGTAGCCTCGCGAGGGTAACCAGACTCCAAAAATTGTGGATAAACGACCTGTGGGCTTATTAAGCGGCGATTTTGAGGCCTAATTCAAAGAGCGAGTGAGCCCGAGGAATAGTGAGGGAACTGTTCGAGTGAGCGAAGCGAGCGAGTTTGACCGAACCCAAGGGCGAGGGAGTTCATACGATTATAAGGGCCGAACATGAGCCGCGTTATAAGCCCACAGGTCGTCGACGCCGCCTTTGCAGCGCCGCTAGCTCGTATTTATTCAAGAAGGGAGTCATTACATAATATGGCGGCCGACCAGCTGACCATGGACAAGATTTACCTTGCCCGCGACCGCCTGGCCGCGGTAGCCCGCCGCACGCCGCTGGACTACTCCACCACTTTCAGTGAGATGACCGGTAACTCTGTCTATCTGAAGCTGGAAAACATGCAAAAGACCGGTTCCTTTAAAATCCGGGGGGCTTACAACAAAGTAATGAGCTTAAGCAAAGCGGACCGGGACCTGGGCGTTATTGCCGCTTCCGCCGGAAACCACGCCCAGGGTGTGGCTTATGCCGCCGCCAGGGCAGGTATCCGTTGTACCGTCGTAATGCCTGCCGGCGCGCCCATTTCTAAGGTCATGGCTACACAGGGATACGGCGCGGAAGTGATTTTGACAGGCGGCGGGTATGACGAAGCCTATCAGTCGGCCAGAGAACTGCAAAAAAAGACCGGAGCCACCTTTGTGCATGGCTTTAATGATCCGGATGTTATCGCCGGTCAGGCGACCATTGCCCTGGAACTGCTGGAAGATTTGCCGGATGTTGAAGTTGTGCTGGTGCCTGTCGGCGGGGGCGGTCTGCTTGCCGGCATCGCCTTTGCTCTAAAAAAAATCAAACCCGCGGTGCGGGTTATCGGTGTGCAGGCTGAGGGCGCGCCCGCGATGTACCGTTCTTATAAAGAAGGCCGCCTGCGGAAAGTCAAGGTTACCGGTACCTTCGCGGATGGTATCGCTGTCCAGAAACCGGGTGACATCACTTTTACTATAATTAAACATTATGTTGATGAATTTGTAACTGTAGACGATGAAGAAATTGCAGGCGCGATTTTAATGCTGTTGGAGAGATCCAAAATTGTGGTGGAAGGCGCCGGCGCGGTAGGGTTGGCGGCCTTGATTCACAATAAAACAGCCTTTAACAACGTTAGGACGGCGGTTGTTTTAAGCGGCGGCAATATCGACGTGAATATACTGTCAATTATTATTGAGCGTGGTTTGGCTAAAACCGGCCGGTATGTCCGGTTGCGCACCATTGTAACGGACAGGCCGGGCAGTCTTCTGAAATTGCTCACCGCGGTGGCCGGCGCCCGGGCTAATGTTATTTCTGTCACTCATGACCGGATTAAACAGGATATTCCTTTAAAACAGGCTGAGGTGGAACTTGCTCTGGAAACGAGAAACCAAGAACATATCGACCAGGTGATTACTAGTTTAAAAAAGGCCGGCTTTATGCCGGAAATTTTTTGATAAATCAGGAATTATTTTCTTATAATTGATGAAAAACAGGAGGAATTTACCTGACATTGTAGAAAAGTAATAAGCAATAACGGTAACTGAATGTTGGGAGAGGTGGTGATTTCTTTGGAAGTTACCGACGTTAGAGTGCGCAAAGTTTTGATGGAAGGGAAAATGAAGGCCATAGTTTCGGTAACTTTAGATGATTCGTTTGTTATTCACGATGTCAAAGTGGTAGAGGGACATAACGGGCTGTTTGTGGCCATGCCGAGCCGGAAGACTCCGGACGGGGAGTTTCGTGATATTGCACACCCGATTACATCTTCAGCGCGCGAACTAATTCAAACTGCGGTGTTAAATGCGTACGGTGAAGTTATTTAGTTGGAATATCTTGAATTTTTCAACTTTATCATATTGAGGGCGAAAGCTCTCTTTTTTTCCTTAATGATGAAAGGAAATAAAATTTTTTTGTAGAATGATTTTTGGTAAAATGGTTTTGTGTAAAGGGATAATTTTGTGACTCCTGAATTCTTGATAAAGGAGGTCGCCGGATGGATCTGGCGGCAGTGATTCTGGCCGCGGGTAAAGGTACCCGGATGAATTCAAAGTTGCCCAAAGTACTACATCCTGTATGCGGCAGTTCGATGTTGTCTTATGTTATTGACGCAGTCGCGGGAGCCGGTGTCAAAAAGACGGTGGTTGTCGCAGGTTGCGGAGTTGAGCAGGTAGCCCGCGAGGTTGAAGGCAAGGCTGAAGTGGTTCTCCAGGCGGAGCAGCTTGGAACGGCCCACGCACTGGCACAGGCCGGCCCGTTATTAAGAGATTTCCCAGGCTCCCTGCTTGTTCTGTGTGGCGACACTCCCCTGATCGAAGCCGGAACCCTGGCTAAATTAGTTGAAAAGCACCGGTCCATGGGGGTGGCGGCCACGGTTTTGACCACTGAGATGGAGAACCCGACCGGTTATGGGAGGGTGATCCGGGACAGGCAAGGCCGGGTGTTAAAAATTGTGGAACAAAAAGACGCTTCTACGGATGAAAAATTGGTCCGGGAGGTGAACACCGGAGTCTACTGTTTTGAGGCGGCCGGCCTTTTTGACGCGCTGGCGCGGGTTACTCCAGCAAATGCCCAGGGCGAGTATTACCTTACTGATATTATAGGTATATATGTTCAAAGCGGGCTGACGGCGGGAGCAGTTATACTGAAGAACCCGATGGAGGTTACAGGTATTAACGACCGCGTGCAGTTGGCCGAAGTAGAACAATATATGCGCAGGCGAGTGCTGGATGAATTGATGAGAGCAGGGGTAACCGTAATTGACCCGCTCTCAACTTTTGTTAGCCGGAAGGCCCGGGTGGGGCGTGACACGGTGATTTACCCCTTTACTTTCATCGAGGGTGACACGGTGATTGGCGAGGACTGTGTGATCGGTCCCGGTTCACGCCTGGTTGACGCCACTGTGGGAAAAGGTGTTTCTATCCAAAATTCTATTGTATTCAATAGCCGCGTTGGAGATAATTGTAACATCGGCCCATTTGCTTACCTGCGTCCGGAGACTACTTTGGGGCGGGGGGTCAAAGTGGGCGATTTTGTTGAAATAAAGAAGTCTTTCATAGGGGACGATAGCAAGGTACCCCATTTGAGCTATGTAGGAGACGCCGTGATAGGTAAAAAAGTGAACATCGGAGCGGGTACCATTACCTGCAACTACGATGGCCGCAAAAAATGGACTACCCGTATCGGCGACGGGGCTTTTATCGGCAGCAATACCAACCTGGTGGCCCCGGTGGAAGTGGGAGAACAGGCAATTACCGGCGCAGGTTCAACGATCACCAAGGATATACCCGCCGGCGCGCTTGGCGTTGAAAGAGCAAAGCAGACAGTGGTCAAAAACTGGGCCGGCAGGAAGACTGGCAAAGATTAGTATTATCGATATTTTGTTAAAAAGATTTGGAGGTCGACTGGAATGTCATCGCGCTATAAGGATCTTAAGATTTTTACCGGCAATGCCAACATTGAACTGGCTGAGGAGATCAGTCAGTATCTTGGTGTCACTATCGGGGCGTCAAAGGTCACGCATTTTAGTGACGGGGAAGTGCAGGTAAGGATTGATGAAAGTGTCAGGGGGGCGGATGTTTTTGTCATCCAGCCCACCAGCATGCCGGTAAACGAAAACCTGATGGAACTCCTGATTATGATCGACGCCGTCCGGCGCGCTTCCGCCCGGCGCATTACAGCGGTGTTGCCTTATTACGGGTATGCGCGGCAGGACCGGAAAACGAGGGCCCGCGATCCGATCACCGCCAAACTGGTCGCTAATATACTTACTGCCAGCGGGGCCAGGCGGGTCGTCACGATGGACCTGCATGCCGGTCAGATTCAGGGTTTTTTTGACATACCAGTAGACCATTTGCCGGGAGTGCCGATCCTGGCTGAATATTTTTTACAGGCTAACCTGGAAAATGTCGTGGTGGTGTCACCCGACCTGGGCGGTGTCACCCGCGCCAGGGATCTGGCTGAACGGATCGGCGCCCCTATCGCTATTATCGACAAGCGCCGGCCGGAGCCCAATATGGTTGAGATTACAAATATTATCGGCGCCATCCACGGCAAGACCGTAATCATGATCGACGACATTATCGACACTGCCGGTACAATAACCATGGGCGCGGCCGCATTGAAACAATGGGGCGTTAACGATATTTATGTCTGCTGCACCCACGGTGTTTTATCAGGCCCGGCGCTCAAGCGGCTGGAGGAAGCGCCGATCAAAGAAGTTGTGATCACCAATACCATACCGGTGCCGAAAGAAAAGATGATTGATAAAATTAAGATTCTTTCGGTGGCGCCGCTTTTGGGTGAAGCAATCATCAGAATTCACGAAGATCTATCAGTAAGCAAACTGTTTGATAAATAGCGTAAGACGGTCTTAAGACCTGTCTTACGCTAATGAATGCGCATCATTAACTGAAATTTCAGTTAATGATGCGCATTCATGTGGGGAGGTTTGATGTGTGCAAAAGTTTTCGGTGGGCGATGTGATCAGGACCAGGAAAACACATCCCTGTGGCGGTGACCTGTGGGAGATAATGCGCACGGGAGTTGATTTCCGGATGAAATGTTTGAAGTGCGGGAGGGTTCTGTTATTGCCCCGCCCTAAATTTGAAAAATCAGTTAAAGAAGTCGTGCGCCAGGCGCAGGCGCGGGATTGATTTGTTAGAGCACATTGTCATTGTCAGTTGGTTCGTAACTACTCAGAAGTCAGAAGTCAAAAGTCAGGAGTCAGAAGTCAGAATGGAATGGTTTATCGTCTAGAAATATTCTGAATTCTGACTCCTGACTTCTGAATACTTAAATAGTAACGTTAGCTCATCGATCTAATTTATGCCGGCGGCGGCACGTTTTTGCCGCTGTTGTCGTCTCCGGGAGCGGGGGCCGTGATTTCTCCAGGGATTTCTTCTATAGCGACGTTTTTATCATCGGGTTGATCCTGGTAAGGTGTTTCTACCGGGATGACACTTTCATTTTCCTGATCCTTTTTAACCTTACCGGCTTCACCGGCTTCATGGTTTCCTGTCGCGTCATCATGAATATCGCTTGGGTGCCCACCGGATTTGGAACCTGTTGTTTTGTCTCTCCTTATTTTTTTATTCAAGCTGGTGCCCAGTTCCTTTGTTTTTTGAATTGTGCTGACCCAGAGCTGGCCGGTGGATTCCCGGATATTCTTTACGGTTTCCTGCAGGCCGCCATCTAGTTTAAAGATGTTTTCGAGGCCTTCATCAGTAATAATTGTTACATCTTTGCCAATCGTGCGCACATGGGCAATATCCAGGAAGGCCCTCCCGTTAATCACACTGTTAATCAAGTTTCCTGAAAACTCCAACCCGGCAATAGCGCCTGTTTCCAGGTCCACGTAGAATTCATCCACGTATCCCAGTACGGTTCCGTTTTCAGCTACAATTTTCGAGCCGGTGAGACTAATTTTTTCTTTCAACAGCTTTACTGTTTCCGACAGGTTGCCGGCCTTCTCCACGTAGGAATTTTTTTCGATGGTAATGGCGTCGTTGCCCACGCTGTGCACTTTATGATAAGGGATAAAACGTTGCTCTTTGAACCAGCCTTTTTGTTCGATAACTAAAGCCGCTACTTTTTTACCGGCGGGATCTACTATTAATCCTTTCACAGTGCCGATCTGCTGGCCCTCCTCCAGGCTGATTACCGACAAAGAGGTAAAATGTTTACTCTTCCTCATTTAATAGCACCTCGATTCCCCGAAAAATTTCTTGTCTAATCCATATTCACGCGCCAGAATGATTATGACAAAAAAAGGGAAAAATAATAGTAATTAATCAGGAGTCAGAATAAAATAATATTATCATCCCGAAGTATTCTATTGCCTTAACGGTAAGCGCCACTCTATCCTGAGCAAACTTTATTATTAATTATTCTGCCTACTGACTACTGACTCCTGACTACTAAATTATTAGAATGCTCTTTCATCCTTTAGAACACCGGGTTACAATAAGGTGGAGATTGGGTGCGGGAGGCGCGGTTATGAAATTGATTGTCGGCCTGGGTAACCCGGGCAGAGAATATGCCGGAACAAGACATAATATTGGTTTTATGGTTGTTGACCGCCTGGCTTCGGTATTAGGCGTAACGGTTGAAGGTAAAATGTGTAAGGCGCTGGTGGGCCAGGGGCGGATAAATGGAGAAAAGGTTGTTTTAGCCAAACCTCAAACATATATGAACTTAAGCGGTGACGCGGTAGGAGCTTTGGTGAACTGGTTTAAGCTGACGGCAGCCGACCTGCTGGTTATCTACGATGATCTGGATCTGGCAAGCGGTAAACTGCGCTTGCGGGCAGGCGGCGGTTCGGGCGGGCATAAAGGAATGCAATCGATTATTCAGGCGCTCGGTACAGACGGTTTCCCCAGGGTAAGGGTCGGCATCGGCAGGCCGCCGGAACCGGGCTATGCAACGGCAGATTACGTTTTGGGCCATATCAGCAATGATGAGGCGACGGTTCTGAAGGAAGCGCTCAGTCTGGCCTCGGACGCCGTCGTTTGCACCGTGCGCGAGGGGATTGAGCGGGCAATGAATCTTTTCAATAGAAGGTGAGTGTATCGCTGGATTTTAACGGAAACGCCAATCTTGCCCTCTTATCCATAGCCGTCGCGTTATTTGCGGCCGGGCTGGTCTGGCAGTTGAACCGTTTGCAGGCGTACTTGAGCAGCCCGTATATAGTGTACATTGCCCCTCTGGCAGAGGAGTTTTCTAAAACAGTCCCGGCAATATTAATCGGCGCTTCTTTATTTTTTACCCATGTGTTTTTTGGTGTAATCGAAGCGGTATGGGAGTGGTTTTCTCAACGGCGTAACGGTTTTTACGCCGGGTTGGCGGCGCTGGCGAGCCATTCGATTTTCGGGTTTATCACTGTCTTGGTGTATGAGCGTTATGGGACGGCGCCGCCCGCTCTTCTGGCCGGGTACCTGGCACACATGGCCTGGAATCACACCGTGATAAACCTGGTAAACTGTCATCGAAACCGTTGAAAGAAGGGGTGCGTTATGATCCTTATGTTTGACGGGTGTTGCGCGGCAAGATATAATAACAGTGGGTACTCTTTGTAATGATTGTTCTGGATCTGCTTCCGGCGGATACGGTTAGATTTTCTCCTGCCGGATTGGTGTTGACTGATAAATTTGTTTTTTCTAAAGTATGGGACAAAGGTTTAGGGCTTTAGCCACGGATACGCTAAAGCTCTTTTTGTGATGGGATTTTTGGGAGGTTATTTATGCGTGGTATATTAAGACCCCTACAGCGTTCTGCTGAATTTGGCAGCCTGTTGGAAGGAATAAAAAAGAAACTAAAACAACAACTGGTCTTTGGTGTCTCCGGTTCTCAACGCAGCTACCTGCTGGCCGGCCTGGCCGGGGAAACGGCGCCGCTGCCCATGCTGGTGATCACGCCGGGGGAACGGGAAACCGGTGTCCTGGCGGATGAACTGACCGGGCTGTTGCCCGGGGTCGCTGTCAGGCAGTTTCCGGCCTGGCAACTGCTTCCTCAAAATGTGCTGGCCCAGAGCAAGGAAGTGGCGGCGCAGCGCCTGCAGGTGCTGGAAGGGCTATGCGCGGGTAAATATATGGTGGTTGTTACCCCTGTGGAAGCTCTGTTCAGGCGGCTGATTCCGCCGGGTGAGTTCCAGGCGCCTGTTTTACGCCTGACAGTAGGGGAGCAAGCTAATCTGGAAAGACTTTTGTCCGGTTTGCTGAAATTAGGTTATGAGCGGGTTGACCTTGTGGAGGAGCGGGGCCGGTTTGCATTGCGCGGCGGGATTCTGGACGTTTTTCCAATGACCGCTTACAGGCCGTCCCGTCTGGAATTCTTTGATGATGAAATCGATTCGATCCGCCATTTCAACGTTCAAACCCAGCGCTCTGAAGAAAAAGTAGAGGAACTGGTGATATACCCGGCCAGAGAACTGATCATCAACAGCGAGTTGATTTGGGAGAATGCCCGGCTGGCGCTGGCGCGTGAATATAAAATTCAGGCGCGCAAGCTGAGCCGGTCCGGTAATACCGGGGCGGCCCGGCAACTCGACGAACTGGCCGGGGAGGTCCTGGAGGGCATCGGCAGTTATTTTAATGGAGTCGAAAACTATCTTTCCTTTTTTTATAAAGAAACAGTCACACTCCTGGATTACCTGCCTGCCGGCGCTCTGGTTTATATCGACGACCCGGTGCGTGTCGGGGAAGTGGCACAAACTGTCCAGCGGGAGCGCGCCGAGATCAATAAAGAACTGCTGGCGAAAGGGCGTCTTCTCCCTTCGCAATTTCTGAACCACGCCGATTGGGGTTGCATCAGGGACGCTCTATCCTCCCGCGAGGTGGTCTTCGGTTCCCTGTTGCCCCGTCTTGCCCATTTTATGGCGCCTCAAAACACGGTAAATTTTCGCGGTAAAGCACTGCCCAGCTTTTTGGGCAACGTGGAAATGCTGGCCGGGGAAATCAAACAGTGGCGAAAGACAGGTTATGCTGTGGTACTGCAGGTATCAGGTCACCAGCGGGCGCAGCAACTTCTTGCTGCTTTAACGGAGTATCAAGTTGACGCGTTTTACGCTGGCTCGCTGGAAGGCCATGTGCGGGCCGGCAACGTAGTGATTGCCGCCGGCAATTTGGAAGAAGGATTCGAGCTTCCTTTCTGCCGGCTGGTGGTAGTAACCGAGTCCAATATTTACGGCCAGCGCAAGAAGATACACAAAGAACGGAATCAGCTTGAGCGCCTGACCCCTTTTGTTGACTTAAAAGTAGGCGACTATGTGGTTCATGTTAATTATGGCATCGGCCGCTACCTGGGTGTTGTGCCCCTGACTATTGCAGGCATCCGGAAAGAGTACCTGCTCGTCAAATATGCCGGTGAGGATAAGTTGTACGTGCCGGTGGACCAGATCGGGTTGATTCAAAAATACCTGGGCAGCGAAGGTGAGGCGCCGCGCCTGTCCCGCCTGGGGGGCGGCGAATGGGCGCGGGCAAAGAGCAGAGTTAAAGACGCAGTCAGGGAGATGGCCCAGGAACTCCTGGCGCTTTATGCCGCCAGGGAAACAGTGCGAGGCTATAGTTTCGGGCCGGATACGGTTTGGCAGAGGGAATTTGAAGAAACATTTCCTTATGAGGAAACACCCGACCAAATCCGCGCGATTGAAGAGGTTAAAGCCGATATGGAACGCAGCCGCCCAATGGACCGGCTGCTTTGCGGGGACGTGGGCTACGGCAAGACAGAAGTAGCGCTGCGGGCTGCTTTTAAAGCTGTCATGGACGGTAAGCAAGTTGCCGTACTGGTTCCCACCACCATCCTGGCCCAGCAGCACTACAACACCTTCCGGGAGAGGTTTGCCCGCTACCCGGTGAGAATTGAGGTGCTCAGCCGCTTCAAGACTGCCCGCGAACAGCGTCAGGTGTTGCAGGGATTGGAACGGGGCGCTGTTGATATTGTCATCGGGACCCACCGGCTGGTGCAGGAAGACGTGCGCTTCAAAGACCTCGGCCTGTTGGTTATTGATGAAGAACAGCGTTTTGGGGTTGCCCACAAAGAAAGATTGAAGTTTATCCGTAAGAATGTGGACGTGCTCACATTGTCCGCCACACCTATTCCACGCACCCTGCATATGTCGTTAGTGGGGTTGAGGGATACCAGCCTTCTTGAAACTCCCCCCAAAGACCGCTACCCGATTCAGACTTATGTGCTGGATGAGGACCCGGTTTTGTTCCGGGAAGCTATCCGCAGGGAGTTGGGCCGGGGCGGGCAAGTGTTTTTCGTTTACAACCGGGTTTTGGATATGGAACGGGTGGTGATGTGGCTGCAGGATCTGGTGCCGGAAGCCAGGATCGCCATGGCCCACGGCCAGATGAAAGAAGACGATCTGGAACAGGTAATGCTGGATTTCTTGGACGGCAAGTACGATGTGCTGGTCTGTACGACAATTATCGAAAATGGGCTCGATATTTCAAACGTCAACACGCTGTTGGTCAAGGAAGCGGATATGATGGGTCTGGCCCAGCTGTACCAGCTCAAAGGACGGGTCGGCCGTTCCAACCGGCTGGCGTACGCCTATTTTACCTTCAGGAAGGATAAAGTATTGGGGGAATCCGCCGAAAAGCGCCTGGCGGCCATCCGGGAGTTTACAGAACTGGGATCGGGTTTTAAAATAGCCATGCGCGATCTGGAAATCCGGGGAGCCGGGAATATCCTGGGGGCGGAGCAGCACGGGCACATTGTTGCGGTAGGATTTGACCTGTACTGCCGCTTGTTGGATGAAGCCGTCAGGGAAGCCAAGGGCGAGACAGTAACCCAGCCGCCGGAAACCACCATTGAACTGCCGGTGGAAGCCTATATCCCAGACACATATATACCGGATACCAACCAGAAGGTGGAGATTTATAAACGAATCGCCGGTCTTACCGCCCCGTCTGATTTGTCCGATTTGGAGGATGAGTTGGTGGACCGCTTCGGTGAGCTGCCGGTCGTGGTACGGAACCTGCTGGCGGTAGCAAAGGTGAAAGTGCTGGCCGGCCGGTTGAAGGTTAAAAAAATCAGCTTGTCGCCGGGACAGTTCCGTTTGTTGTTCGGTCAGGATCATCTCCTGACCGGGGAGGCCCTGGTGGCGGCCGGCAGGCATTACCTGAACGAGGTTAAGTTTAATAACGCCGGTGAAGATTTTGAAATCAAACTAAGGCTGGCCGGCGACGGTTACGGCGACAGCCAGGCCCTACTTGCCCGGCTGGAAGAATTTTTGACTGTTTTGGGAGGTTCCGGCCGGGAGGCTGCTTGCTTTACTAAAGAAACGCCGGAGGTTGTCACAAGTACGCATGTTAATGTATAATTGCATGTAAATACTTAAGGGTCAGGAGTCAGGAGTCAGAATGATAGAATAGTTTATTGTCTCTAAATATAACAATTGCGTTATCTGAAAGGAGATGGGGTATTGCACAGGAAATTTTTGCTGCTGGTGCTGGCCGTGCTGATGGTATTCACACTTGCCGGCTGCGGCCAGGATGTGGTGGCTACAGTGAACGGCGAAAAAATCACCAACGCGGAATTGTCCAAGCGAGTTGACCAGATTAAATCCGGCATGGAAAAGCAAGGGTTTGATTTCAGCGGGGACCAAGGTCAGTCTTATATGGAAACTCTCCGGAAGCAGACCCTTGATGAGATGATCAATAACATGTTGGTACTGCAGGAAGCCAAAAAGTTGGGCAAGTTGACGCAAGAACAGGTCCAGGAAATAGTAAAGCCTTTTAAAGATCAGTTCCCTACCGTGGAAGAGTATCAAAAGTATCTGGAACAATTAATGATGAGTGAAGAAGAAGTGGCTTATATTTTAAACCTGCAGGAGCAGATCACCAAAGACGTTCCGCCTGTGTCAGAAGATGACGTGAAAAAATACTACGATGAAAACAAAGAACAGTTTCAGCACCCTGAACAACTGCAGGTACGCCACATACTATTCTTCGTTGACGACGGGAGTAAAGGCTTCCCGGTTCAGCATACGGACGCCGAGGCCAGGCAAATGGCTGAAGAAGTGATTGACCGGTTGAAGCAAGGTGAGGACTTCGCCGCCCTGGCCAGGGAGAAATCCGAAGACAGCGGTACAAGGAACGACGGCGGGCTGTACACTTTTAGCGAGGGTGAGGCTGTCAAGGAATTTTTCGACGCGGCGCATGCCCTCGGCCCGGGGGGATATACCCGGACCCCGGTCAAGACTGAATACGGCTACCATGTTATTAAAATGGAGAAAAAAATAGCCGCCGGGCAGTATCCCTTTGATGAAGTAAAACAACGTCTGGCCGAACAATTGAACGACCAGGCGATAAGTATCAAGTTTAGCACTTCTATGCAGGAAATTAAAGATAAGGCCGAGATTGTCAATAAGCTTACCGGTAAATAAAAAAGCTCGTCTAAATAATGAATCTAAATAATAAATAAGTAGATAATTAGAAACAAAACAAAAGTTGAAAATTATTATTGTCGATTGGAAAAAAATGAATAAACGTACCCTTTCCGATATATACTATCATAGAAAGTTATTACATGAACATTTGCCGGTAAAGGAGGGAAGGGAAGTTAATGAAAGCCACGGGTATAGTCCGCCGTATCGATGATTTGGGAAGAGTCGTTATTCCTAAAGAAATAAGAAGAACACTGAGAATCCGTGAAGGCGATCCTCTTGAGATTTTTGTTGACCGTGAAGGCGAGGTAATTCTAAAAAAATACTCACCGATAGGTGAATTGGGGGATTTTGCTAAAGAATATGCTGATTCCTTGTATGAGGCTTTGGGACACATCGCCTGTATTGCCGACCGGGATAATATTATCGCTGTTTCCGGCGCGCCTAAAAAAGAATTTTTAAATAAACCGATCGGAAATGCTGTTGAAAAGGTAATGGATGAGCGTAAGGCTGTAATCATCAATAATCCGGGAGAAGATCCGTTTTGCAAGGATTGTCTGATCATTGAAGAAGGTGAGTGCAGGTATTCTTCCGAAGTCATTGCTCCGATTATTGCCGAGGGAGACCCGATCGGGGCAGTAATTTTGGCCACGAAGGAACCTGATCTGAAAATGGGTGAAATGGAGTTGAAACTGGCTGAAACCGCTGCGGGTTTTCTGGCCAAACAAATGGAGCAATAACCAGTGTGGCCTTACAAAGGCCACTTTTTCTTGTTGTATAGCCAGGAAATTATGCTTTTCGGTAACGACCTTTGGGCATACAACGCGGCTCATGTTCGCCCCTTAAAATTGTCCGAGCTCATTCGCCCTCGGGC
>Ga0067045_1000051_pt1 | contig 52025 bp, 57 predicted proteins | sample TerdegcTABiofilm_FD_59184 | JGI IMG/M metagenome (GOLD analysis project Ga0067045, IMG submission 59184) | Combined Assembly of (Gp0054472, Gp0054536) Wastewater bioreactor microbial communities from Singapore -Terephthalate degrading...
AATAGCCGGAATTACTCCCTGGATATCTCCTTTTTCAACCCGATGCACTACTTCTGTGCAATGTTTCCCAAAACGGGGATGATCGGTGACCCAGTAGACGAGAATATTTGTATCAAAAATGGCCCGGGTANCGGGGGGAATCTGAATAAGATTATGCAAGGAGATCACTTTCGGCGATCTCTTCGATAATCCGCGGATCTTTTATTTTAAGAATGCCAGAGAGTTGCTCAGCGCGGGACCCCGGCTCTTTCTCCTGAACTGTAATACCCTTTCGTCGTGCGCTTTTTATGAAGGTTTTCTCAACATTCCGATGTACTTCAATAGGGGGCATTTCCGTAATACCATAGTGTAGTTGACATTTCCGTTACATAAGTGTATTCAACGACGACGTGTATACATATGTGAGAATTGCGATAAACCCCGGCTCAAACCGTAAAAGCTTTATCTCAGCTCGTCGATTCCTGAATAATGAATACCCTTACCGATTTCGCCCTGAACGAGGAGTACAAGCGCATCCAGAGACTCGGAGACAAGCTTTCAGATCTTGAATCCCTCATCGATTGGGAGTCATTCAGATCAATCCTGCGCAATCTCTACAGGAGCACCGATGAGATCGGCGGGTGACCAAACACCGATGAAATACTTCTGTCGAAGATGCTTGTACTCCAATCGTTCTACGGTTTATCGGATCAGGAGATGGAGAGGCAGGCGACCGATCGCATCTCATTCAGAAAGTTCCTGGGGTTCCCAGAGAAGATACCAGATCACTCTATGCCGTGGTACTTCCGGGAACGTCTGATCAGGGCAGGCAAGGAGCAGGCAGTCTGGGATCAGCTTCAAGCTCAGTTCGATACAAAGGGTCTCAGGATAAAGAGAGGGGTGATCCAGGACGCGACCTTTATTACCTCGGATCCGGGACATACCTCTTCCGATACTCCCCGGGGAGAGGAAGCGAAGACGAGAAGGAGCCGTGACGGCACCAGGGCAAAGAAAGGGAAGAAGTCATACTTCGGTTACAAGTTGCACATCCTCGTCGACAGGGAGCACCAGTTCGTGCGGAGGTTGATGACTACCACCGCATCGCTTCACGATAGCCAGGTGGATCTCTCCCGGGAGGGAGAGACGGTCTACCGGGACAAAGGGTACTTCGGTGTGAAGCCTCAGGCATCTTTGGATAAAACGATGCACCGCGGGGTCCGGGGACATCCATTGTCAATCAAGGAGGAGCGAAGAAATAGGGCAATTATACGGGTCAGAGCACTCGTGGAACGACCATTTGCCGTGATTAAGAGAGTATATGATGGAGATCATGCACTCGTTACCACCTGTGCAAGAGTTCATGTGAAAATGCTATTCTGCTGTTTCTCGTATAATCTCCAGCAGCTTCGGGCTATACATAGGTCCTTCTCCTAGCGGTAGCTTTTGAAGAGAGAGGGAAAAGGACCGAAAATCAAGGGATTTAGGCGAGATTAAAGAGAAGAGGGGAGAAATTCGTGGGTATTCGGGAACAGTTTGACATCTTATTTAAATAATGTGGGGATAATCGTAATCCTTACCTGTATTTTGAATGACATATCTCGTAATAAGGGCTTATTGAGGGTTATTGGGCCATATTGTGTTTTGAGAGATCGAGGTTTGGTCCCATTCCTGTATGTACGTCTTAATCCTGTTCTTTCATACTTCCCAGCCCCGGCCTGCTCGTCTGCTTCTCTCTGCATCACCTCGTTTTGATACCAGGTGATAACATTCTTCATTCCCTCTTCGTTAGCGTTAATGTAATTGACTATTCTTTCTTTACTATTCATTACCCTGTGTTCTTCCGTTTGCTTAATTATGAGTAGATAGAGGGTATCTTCAATTTTACAGCTTTATCTGTATAATACCCCCCTGGCGGCTCTCTTCTCGAAAGTACGACCCGAAATTCCGAATGCATATCTTCATTATCAAGCCTGCAGCACTCTCTTTTGCAGGAAAGAATGGCCGAACTCTTCTTCCTCATCCCTTTGATCATCCTTGTTGCCCGGATAATCGAGACGAGCCTCGAGACGATCAGGACGATCTACATCAACCGGGGCCATACGAACCTTGCGGCAGGGATAGGGGTCGTCAAGGTCGCGATCTGGCTGCTCTCGACGGGGCTCGTCTTCTCCAACCTTCGGGATATCCTTGGCCTCGTGGCGTATGTCGCCGGGTATGCCATCGGGACGGTCATCGGGATGCAGATCGAGGACCGGATAAGCATCGGGTCCGTTGTCGTCAGGGTTTTTTACCCCGGGGATCCTGCTCCGCTCATGAAGAGGTTTGGAGAGATGGGCTATGGAATCACCCGGCTCGACGGGACCGGGTACCTCTCCTCCCCTGTCGCAGTCCTCTTCATGGTTGTCCCGCGGGCGAATGCAAAGGATCTCCTCGCCGTTCTCACGGAGGAGTACCCGCACCTTGTATACACGATCGAGGACATCAGGAAAGGAAGTGACGAGTCGCGAATCTTCCATGGGACGAAAAAATCTGTCTGGGAACGGTTTTTTGGCCTTTAATTGACCTTTTTTCAACTATCACAAAAATTCCTCGTGTATGAAGGTTTACAGAGCGAGTGCCGGAATGATTCAATCAGCACCCTCACCAGCGCGTGGACACTCCAGGGATATTTTCGCGAAAAATTTCTGCTGCGATGGTGAGAGGGAAGAGGGATGGTGTTACTGGAGATAACCCTTCTTCCGCCAGACGAACCTGTCCCGAACCTGCATGTATTCCCGCTCGCACCTGTCCCGCGTTCTGAAACGCGGACGCGATCTCTGTCTCCCGTTGATAATTCTCATGCCCGTTCTCCCTCGAAAACAGCTGTCCTGTTCTTCTCTTGGCAAAGGAATGCCTGGTCCCGTGGAAGAGATATATTAGAACGATGCTTCCCTCCCCGATCTGAACTTATTGACTCAATGATTCTTCCTGCAGGTTCAGGGGCAGGATGGCTCCGGTCATCGATCTGGTAGATTCCTTCTCCATCAGGTCGCACAGGTTTCTGATCGGACTCATTACCCCCTGTTTCCGAATCCTTCCGGAAATGTTTCACTCCCCCGGATATCGCCGATCCATTCTGATAGGATCTCCCTCAGTATACCATTCAATTCGGAAATCTTCCCTTCGTCAACCATCGATCCCCTCTGGGGACCTGATTCATCCGATTCGTAGAGGGAACGATTCATCTCGACCTGGATCCATGGGATTCCCGTGTGCCAGAAGTGAGCGTTCATGATGAATCCACCATGGAAGGGGTGGTTGATCTCGACGGAACCCGGACCGGGGAAGTGTCGCCGTATCGTCTCCTCCAGAGCCCGGATCCATTCTGCCGGGCAGGTCGGGAGTGCCCCCGGCCGTGCATGACCCTTCTCATCACCGTTGTTGGAGAGGCAGAAAAGGGGGCGCTTCTTCCCTGCGTCCGGCTGTCCGGGAAGTCCGACAGGAACCATTGCGTGGCAGTCCAGAGCAACGCTGATGTCCCGGGAAAGGAGGAGACGATCAATCTCCGCGTGGAACGGGAAGTAGTACCGGAGGAGGAGCCTGTGCACGCAGTGCAGGTCCGGCTCTCTCCCCCCTTTCCAGACAGCCTGGCCGAGGGAGGTTTTCGTCTTGACAACCCCGTCAGGGTACCGCGGCGGGAGATGGTAGGGTGGCCTGTTGAGGTCGATGATCACGCGGGAGACTCCTGATACCATGAAGGCCTGCACCATGTCTTCCATGTCATAGATTCTCTCTGTTCCGGGATCGCTATAGTACGCGAGTGCAGAAAGATTCAGTCCCACTCTCTCTTCCACCTCCGGGGGAACAAGCGTCCCTCCATGGGGTACCGATACAAGGACGGGAAACTGACCTCTCATTCAGGGTCCTCCTCTCTCTCCCACAGGATCACGGGGGCTCTCCCCTTTTCCTGCCAGTGCTCCCTGCAGAAGTCATCGTAACAGATGCCGTAGACCTCGATATCATGGAACGATCCCCACTTGCGGGCATGACCCCGCAATGTGCCCTCGTGCACAAGACCGATACCTGCAAGGACGCGGGACGATGCCCGGTTCCAGGCGAGGTGGCGCGCGTATATCCGGTGGAGGCCAAGCCCGAAAAACCCGAGTTCGAGGAGCGCGGATGCTGCTTCCCGTGCGTACCCGCGTCCCCGGAAGGGGCGTCCGATCCAGTATCCAAGTTCTGCATGGGAGTGCGCGGGATTGACACGGAGCCCTGCAGCCCCTGCAAGGTCCCCGGAACTTCGTTCACAGACAGCAAACGTGTACCCGACTCCCCTGTCCCGCTCGGACTCCTGCCGGCAGATCCATTCCCGTGCATCATCCTGCGTGTAGGGGAATGGGATCTCGAGGACACCTGCAGCGATTGCGGGGTCTGCAAGGAGGGTTGTGACCGGCAGGGCATCCTGGATGCTGAATTGCCGGAGGCAGAGCCTCTCTGTCAGCAGCTTCTCGGGGACCGGCACAGGAAATTCCTCTCCCAGAATATCTCTTTACTCTCCCATAGGGGTGCTGATACCAAAAATATGGATGCCCCTTGAAAAAGTACACGAACGATAAATAAAACGACAGGCAAACGCAATCCGTCAGGGGTATGATTCGAAAAAACCCAATGTTTTTCAGGTTCGTCAGCTGAACGGATAGAGAGAATGAACAGAATATGCGATTCCCATCTTGGAAGAAGGGCAGGAGTCGTTCTTACCCTCGGAATATGCTCCTTTATCACAGGATATTTTTCCCTTCAGTTAACCCTTGGAAATGCCCCAATCTTTGACCCCCGTGATATTCTTGTCACCTGTGCAGGTGCTCTTGCGGGCCCTGCGGGAGGGGGAATCGCCGGGTTTCTTGCCGGAGCCGGAGGCCCGGAACCCTCCATCCATGTCCCGCTCTATACCCTCGGAGGGATCTTTACGGGCCTCATTGCGCGATACCTTGTGGCAGGGAGAAAATGGGTTCCCGGAGCCGTTCTTGGACTCGGAGCCTGCTACCCTCTCGCAGGGCTCCTCATGATGGTGTCAGGCTACTCGAATAAAATTGCCGCGCTGGCATTTCAGTCTCTCATCATGCAATTCTGCTGCATCCTCATCCTCTCGATCCTCCAGTCCCTGGATCCTCTCATTTTTTCATGGGACGGTGACAGGGGGGAGGGGTCCCCTGAAACTGGCGTTTTTTAGAGAATGGATACAGGAATACGCTCTCTCCCGAAAGATGAAAGGATAAGCTGTGAATGATGAGAAAACACCACAGGGAACTGATGATAGTTCCGGAAAAGCCAGGGTCATCCGGATATCGACCGCGAGGTACCCGGTGCGGTCTTCTTGGGGAGTTGATACCGGATGACCAGGCCATTCAAGGTGTGGAGGGCTGCAAATCCGTCCACATGGAGGGTGCCAGACAGTAAATCGGTGATCATGGATGATCTCCAGGGCCACCTGTCCAGCATGGCACATATCGCATCCGAAATTAATAAAGATTATGTCATTGACCAAGTTAGCCGGGGAGAAGGAACGACACGGGCGGGCCGGTACCTTCCCGGAGGTGAGAACAGGACATGGAAAAAATGGTGGAAAGCCCGGAAAAATGCGATATCTGCGGCAAAACAGCAATCGGGATACAGGCTTTCGGGTGTTGTGCGGCGAAGGTCTGCGAGGATCATGCAGATTCCCGCTTAAAGGACTTAAAGCCCGGAGAGAAACAGGAATGGGGGGCCTGTTTTTTCTACCGGTATGGCAGGAAGCACGAAAATGTCAGACATGATTGAGCGAAATTTTCTCATCCGGGATATCATGTGACCTGCCATATGCAGTCAGGAAAATCTCCTGGAAGATCCATGCAGCGGTCTCGAAATCCCCGCCACCATACACGGTTCCCTCCTCCATCGGCGGCAGGATGAGGGAGTGGAGGGCCCCCTCTGCAAGATCCGACCCCGAGGAGCTGGTTACAGCAAAACAGCAGGCTCCGGTATCCCGGGCTTTCTGCAGAAAGAAAAGGACCTCCCCCCTTGTTCCCGAGCCGGAAAAGAGTATGACGAGATCACCTTTCCGGATCGGATCCCTGACATCGTCACCAAGCCAGAAGACCTGTTTTCCGGGTGCGAGGAAATGGCGCAACCGGATGGCCATCGCAAGTGCCGCAGTCCCGCTCCTCCCGAAACCGAATATATGGATGGCATCTGCAGAATCGATCATGTGAGAGAGGAGCTGGATCTCCCGTTCTCCCTTCCCTATGGTTTCAATCACCCTCTCCAGGTAATTCCTGTATATTCCGGTTATCTGCGAAATCTCTCTCATGGTATACCATCGGGCTGCACGATTTTCATGGAGTGATTGACTCGCCTTGTTTATGAAAATGCCCGGGGGAGGGAGATCCCTTCTCCCGGACCAGTCAGAAAACCAGCAGGAACGAGTGCGGAAAAGGCANGAAAAATGGACGCCCCAGCCGGGATTTGAACCCGGGTCGGAAGCTCCGGAGGCTCCCAGGATATCCACTACCCTACCGGGGCNGGACTGTATATAGTGGCGCTTTCTCGGGTAAATAGGTTTTCCGACGGGGAGTGGGATCCTCGCGGACAATTCTNCCCTTCGCTCATGGCCAGGTCCAGGAAAAAAGGGATTAGTCACTCTTTGCGAGAGTGATAGGTGTGCCAAATCCTGCAGGCCCCCTCGTGGCTGACCATGCAGGGTCCGACAGGCGTCCGCGGTGTGCATGCCGTGCCAAAGAGGCGGCAGTCTGTCGGTGATGCAAGGCCTCTCAGAACCCTGTCACACAGACAGGCTGTATGCTTTTTCACGTGGCGGAACGTGACTCCGAATTTTTTCTGGGCATCGTACTGCTCGAATTCCGGCCTGAGCCGGAGGCCCGATCCGGGAATGACCGGGAATCCCCTCCATTCGGCATCGACGCGCTCGAATACCTCGGACATCAGTTCCTGTGCCTTCCTGTTCCCCTCGCGGGTGACCGCACGGGGATAGGCATTCTCGACCCTTGCCTCTCCTTTCCTGACCTGGTCTGCGAGCATCAGGAGCCCGAGCAGGATGTCCTCTGGTTCGAACCCTGCAACGACCTGCGGCACAGGGAACTGTTCATACTCCTGGTACCCTGCAACCGTGCAGACATGGCCCGGCAGAAGGAATCCCTGGAGACGGGCCTCTCCCTGCTCGAGCAGCCACCGCATGGCCGGGGGAACGAGACGGTGGCACGAGAGGATGCTGAAATTTTCTGGAGGTCTCGAGAGGATCGTTGCTGCTACCGTCGGAGCAGTTGTCTCGAATCCAACGGAGATGAAGACGACTTCCCTGTCGGTGCTCTTCGCTATCTCAACCGCGCGATGCACGCCCTGGACGACACGGACATCTCCGCCAGATGATTCGAGGGAGCCGTTGCTCCCGGGAACGCGGAGGAGGTCGCCGTACGTGGCAATGGTGCAGCCCCGGGCGGCAAGTTCGAGTGCTGCATCGATCTCTCCCTGCGGGGTGATGCAGACCGGGCACCCCGGCCCCATCACAATTTTCAGCTGCGGCGGCAGCACCCGGCGGAGCCCGGCCCGCGAAATTGCTGCCTCGTGAGTGCCGCAGATGTGCATGAACGTGAGATCCCGGTCGACAATTTCGTCCAGTTTTCTGGATATTTCCCTACCCAAGGAGGCCATTTCAGGGAATTATTTAGNATTTGGGCTGATAATGATACTGATATGTCAGGAGACGGGAGTGGNATTCCAGCTCAATCCATCGATTTTTCGCTTTTTGGTCTCGAGGGAAACCTTCTTGCNGCCCTGATCCTCCTCATCGGTGCAATCGTTGCCCTAATCCTCTTTCTCTGCGTTGGCTGGCTGCAGAGGAAAGCTGACAAGACCGATTCGAAGCTCGATGATATTCTCGTTGCAGCACTTGGGACTCCTGCAGTCATCGCGACATTCATCGTTGCCCTGTACTTTGCCCTCCAGGTCGCAGAGATGCCTCCCTCCCTCGAATGGCTCGTGGACAGCAAGTATTTCGATGCGATTTACATCATCCTCGGCGCGTGGGCTCTCTCGAGCTTTGCATACAACTTCATCAGCATCTATGGGCACAGGCTTGCGTCCGCAACAAGCACCGACCTCGATGACCGGATGGTGGCCCTCGGGCTGATCGTGACAAAGTACCTCATCTGGTTTGCAGCATTCCTCCTCATCCTCCATACCCTCGAGATCGATATCACGCCCCTGCTTGCCGGGGCAGGGATCGTGACGCTTGCACTCGCACTCGCAGCCCAGGATATCTTCTCGAACTTCTTCGGGGGGGCCGTGATTGCAATCGACAAGCCATTCCGCCTGAACGACCGCATCCAGATCGAACAGTACTACGGGGATGTCATCCATGTCGGCCCCCGTAGCACGCGTATCAGGACTCTGGATAACCAGATCGTCACGATACCGAACTCCAAGCTCGTGAACAATTACGTTGTGAACTATGCCCTGCCTGAGCCAAAGATAAAGGTCAGGCTCCCCGTCAGCGTTGCCTATGGCTCCGATGTGAAGAAAGTAAAAGAAGTCCTCCTTGCAATAGCAGGAGAGGCAGCAGGGAAGTACCCGTTCATCCTGCACGAACCGGAGCCGGTCGTTTATTTTCTCGAATTCGGTTCTTCGAGCCTGAATTTCCAGCTTGTCGTCTGGATCAATGACTTCTCCCTCACCTTCGAGACGAAGGACAGCCTGAACATGCTGATTGCAGAACGTTTCGCCCGCGAGGGAATAGAGATCCCCTTCCCGCAGATGGACGTCCATATCAGGTCGCGGCAGGAGTAACGCCGGAAAGCCACCCCTATCACAACCTATTTCATTTCCCTCACATGACAGGTTGGTATGTTTGGGATCTCCACGTTCTGTCTCCACGACCACCCCCTCTCCTTTGCCCTCGAAGAGCTCTCGCTCCGGACGGACCTCGTGGAGATAATGGACGATGGCCCGCACCACATCAGGTCCACCGAGACCCTCGACTCCTTCTCTCTCCGGTACGTGCTCCATGCACCGTCCCGGGGTGTCAATATCGCAAGCCTCCTCGAACCCATCCGGAGGGCAAGCGTCGAGGTTATCGGGGACTGTTTTGATATCGCCGGGGAGATAGGAGCAGGCGTTGTCATCCATCCCGGATACTTTGCCTGGGAACAGGAGAGGGAACAGGCCCTCCGCCAGATGAAAACCTCGATCCGGGAACTGGAAGAGCATGCAGTCGAGACCGGGGTCACATTTTATATCGAGAACATGGGTAACTGGAACTACTTCTTCCTCCGAATCCCCTCGGAAGTCGAGATCATAGAATTTACTGGCCTTGCACTCGACGTGGGTCATGCACATCTCAATCACTGCCTCCCGGGATTTCTTGAAAAACGCATCGCACATGTCCACATCCATGATAACGATGGCCGCGAGGACTCGCACCTTGCCGTAGGGGAGGGGACCATTGACTTTGTTCCTGTCATGAGGGCAGTCAGGAGGGACGGTGCTGTCCCGGTGATAGAGGTATCGACACTCGAGGGGACCGATAAAAGTATCAGGGCACTCGAACGTCTGGCGACGTGACAGATCGCTGATGGGNTCAGGTTTTCCCCGGGACAGAAGNAATGGGTATCAACAGGATAAAGGGTCGTGCTTTTCCGCAACCTTTTAAACGGTAAACGTCGACTATTGTTCTCACATCGTGCCTTTGTGGCTCAGTCGGTAGAGCGACACCTTGGTAAGGTGTAGGTCGGGGGTTCGATTCCCCCCAAAGGCTCTTTTCATTTCCACGGCTTTCCCCGGGATCTAGACAGTATCAATTCCTTTCTCCTTCAGCTCCATGTGGAAGCGTGCCATTTCCCGCAGCTGTTCTGCAAGGGGGACAATCTCGTTTCCCTGCGCATTGTGAAACCTCCTGTTGAGGATGTCAATTGCTTTCGATGTCATACGCAGGATTGCTTCCCGGTCATGTACTGGTTCCTGGTCCATACATGCCCCATTCTCTCCTTCACGGGAATAAACCTGTCCCATCCGGATTGGCCGGGAGGGCGTATCCCCGAAATTTTCCTATCCGGTCCTGGTATACCGGGAAATGAGGGTATTTTTTGGTTTCTGGTAGATCTCGACCGTTATCGTATCCCCGGGGTGGAATGTCCCGTCCGTGAAATCAAAGACTATCTTCTCTCCCGGGTTCCACTTCTCCTGCCGGCACCCGAGACCCCCCATTGTCTGGATGCCGAAATGGTGCGTCTTGATGAAGTTATGACCGTTGAGAGTCTCGATGGTGCAGGAGAGCCTGGTCCCGTTCCGGTAGAATGTTGCAGTCAGGTTATCGTTGTAATACGGTATCGTTCCATTGTGAAGGAGGACAACCCGGGAGTCATAGGTGAGGTTTCCCTGCTCGTTTGTATGGTTGACACGATGGATCTCGATAAAGGAGGGTGTCTCTGTCACTGCCGCAAAATCGAACTGGAGGCTGGGGCAGAGGAGGAGAACGAGCAGGGCAAGGAGGATCGTGATTGCTACAAGGAGGATGGTGGCAACGGGATGGGAACTTCCCTTGTCATCTCTCGCCCGGATCAAACTTTTGAAGATGCAAGGGGAAAAGAAATAAATATTACGATTTTTTTCCGAATAACTTTCGGGTGACGTTCGGAATTGAAAGGAATAATTCCTTGGGAAAGAAAAAGAGGAAAAAGGTTCAGAGGATCTCTTCCCCTGTCCGGATCCTGAATGACATCGCGACCGGGAGCACGAAGATCCTGCCGTCCCCGACTTTTCCGGTACGGGCTGCGTTTGACAGTATCGATACGGTCTCCCTGNCCTTCTCATCCGGAACGACCACCTCGATCATGATCTTTGGGATCAGGTCAACGTTCATTGTTCCCCCGCGGTACTGGAGCTTGATTCCTTTCTGGTCTCCCCTCCCTTCCACTTCGAGGACGGTCATCCCGAATATTCCCGCGTTCTCGAGATCTTTCTTGACAAATTCGAGTCTCTCGGGCCGGATAATCGCGCAGATCATCATCATGGGTAGCAACTCCTTCACACCCTCTCCCCGTGCTGGGAGAGGTCAAGACCGACGTATTCCTCTTCTTCGGATACACGGAGCCCGATCGTCTTGTCGATGACGAGAGCGAGGATGTATGTNACNACGAAGGCGTAAGCAAGGGCTGCCAGCGCTCCGATTGCATTCGCGATGAACTGGTCGACGTTCCCCTCGATCAGGCCGGAGTNCCCGTTCACTGCCGCAACCGCAAAGATACCCGTTGCGAACGCTCCCCAGAGGCCACCCATGCCATGGATNGNCCANGCATCGAGGCTCTCGTCGAGACCCCTGTTAATGCGCCAGAGCATGCACGCGTAACAGAGGAGACCGGCCACGAGGCCGATGACGATGGAGGCAGGGATGTTCACGAACCCCGCGGCCGGAGTGATGGCAACGAGACCTGCAATGGCGCCACTCACCATGCCGAGCGAACTTGGCTTGCCCCGGATCCAGCTTGCAAAGAGCCATGCAAGGGCACCGGCCGCAGCCGACGTGTTCGTCACGATGAACGCACTGGCTGCAAGTCCATCGGCAGCAAGTGCCGATCCTGCATTGAACCCGAACCAGCCGAACCAGAGGAGTCCTGCCCCGNGCAGGGNCATCGGGATGTTATGGGGTTCCATGGTGTACTGNCCAAAGCCCGTCCGTTTTCCAATCACGAGGGCGACAGCCAGGGCTGCAAACCCGGAACTGATGTGGACCACTGTTCCGCCTGCGAAATCAAGCGAACCAATTCCCATAGCCCAGCCACCACCCCATGCCCAGTGTGCAAGGGGGTCGTAGACAAGCGTCGTCCAGAGGAGGGCAAAGAGGACGAATGCNGACAGCCGCACCCTCTCGGCAAATCCAGACGTCACGATGGCCATCGTTATCGTCGCAAAGACGAGCTGGAAAGCCACGAAGAGAAGCGGCGGGTATCCCGCNTCGCCNGGATCGGTCCCGATACCCTCGAGCCCGNGGTGCTCAAGGCTGCCGATCAGACCACCGATGTCACTGCCNAATGCGAGTGTGTAGCCAATGAGGACCCACTGGATGCTCACAAGGGCAAAGACGATGAACGAAAGGGCAACCATGGATATGAAGTTCTTCCTTCGTACCAGCCCGCCATAGAAGAAACCAACTGCAGGTGTCATCAGCATGACGAGCGCAGTTGATATCAGCAACCAGGCAGTCGTCCCGGAATCAAGAGCCATTCAATCTTCTCCATTTTCCTTCGTATCAAACGAAAAGGTAGGGGATCCAATCGGAGTACCCTTTCTCCCTCTCCACTTGATTGATAGAAAGTTTGTTCTACTATTTATTAATATTTTGTATTTGGCAGAAGCAGAACTGATCTCTTCTGCGGAGAGAACACCAAATGGATTAAAATAAACAAAACAGGGAGAAAGGGAAAGATCGGGAGAAATTCCCTGACCTTTCCCGAAAACGCAGGCGGCAAGCATCCGGACCGTATCTCATCCGGTCCTTTACCCTGACAAAAGCCTACCCGCATGGACGAGAGGGGAGGTGCAACGGGCGTGCAAACGATGCGTCCGGGGTTCAAGGAAACCGGGACCATGGCATTTTTTTCCAGGAAAAAGGGTTTTTGGGGTGTCCCGGCGAAAGAGAAGGAAGGAAAAAAATTTTAGTATATGGCGAGGTAGCGGTCGAGTTCCCAGGGGTGGACGGCAAGCCGGAAGAGATCGGTCTCGAGCTGCGCGATGGAATTGAGCCCCTCCATGATGTGCGATCCCATCGCCTTGGAGATGACCGGGTCACTTTTGAGTGCCGCGTTCGCCTCGATCAGGCTTCCGGGGAGCATCTCGATGCCGCGTTTCTTCCTGTCGGCCTCGGAGAGATGGTAGATATTCACGTCGGTGCTCTCCGGCGGCATGATCTTCTTCTTTATTCCATCAAGCCCTGCTGCGAGCATCGCAGCAAAACAGAGGTAGGGGTTGCACATCGGGTCAGGACTCCGGAACTCTGCACGGGTGCTGCTGCCGCGGGCAGCCGGGACCCGGACAAGGGCCGACCTGTTGGTTGCACTCCAGGTGATGTAGACCGGGGCCTCGTACCCGGGAACGAGGCGCTTGTACGAGTTGATGGTCGGGTTGGCCACCCGCGTGATCGCCTTTGCATGGGCAAGGATCCCGCCGATGTAATACATCGCGATGTCGGAGAGCCCATCCTTTGCATTTGCATCGTAAAATGCATTCTTCCCGTTATGCGAGAGCGACCCGTGGGTGTGCATGCCGCTCCCGTTGATCCCTGCGATCGGCTTGGCCATGAACGTTGCGTGGAGGTTCCGTGCAAGGGCAAGTGTCTTTGTGGCAAACTTGAACGTGATCACCTTGTCAGCGGTATCGAGAGCGTCGCTGTACTTGAAATCGATCTCGTGCTGGCTCTCGGCCACCTCGTGGTGGGATGCCTCGATCTCAAAACCCATCTGGGTGAGTGCAAACACGATATCCCGCCTGACGTCCTCTGCTGCATCGGTCGGTGCAAGGTCGAAGTACCCTCCGTAATCCTGGTACACGGTCGATGGGCGGCCATCCACCATCTTGAAGAGGAAGAACTCGAGTTCGGGACCGGTATTGAAAACAAATCCCATCTTTTTTGCCTGTTCGATCTGGGTCTTCAGGATATACCGCGGGTCTCCCTCGAATGGCTTGTTTCCATAGGTATAGACATCGCAGATGAACCGTGCGACACGGGCATCGGCAGGCCTCCACGGGAGTATGGCATACGTTGCCGGGTCGGGCTTGAGGAGCATGTCGGACTCCTCGATCCGTGCAAATCCCTCGATTGAAGACCCGTCAAACCAGATGCCCTCGGTAAGTGCCTTCTCTGCCTGCTGGACAGGAATGGCAACATTCTTTGGCATTCCCTGAATATCGGTAAACTGGAGCCTGATGAATTTGACATTGTCAGCCTCTATCCTCTCCAGCATCTCTGACACGGTATTCTTCCGCATATGGAAAATAACTTCTACCTTATCAGTTATATATTTATTGTAACAGGTCTCATAATGACGGAAAGAGAGGAATACCAGAGAGGACTCTCTGCCCTGCAAAGGTCACTGTGATAAAAATGTGCGGGATTATCGCTGTCATGGATCGTTCCGGTCACCTGATGGATGGTGCAAAGATCCGCTCCGCCCTCTCGATGATGGACGAGAGGGGGAGCGGAGAGGGTGCGGGTTATGCGGTATACGGGGCATTCCCTGAATTCGCCGACCATTATGCCATCCATGTCTTCTTCGACGCCGTCCACGAGACAAAGGGACTGGTCGATTGCGAACTGGAGAAATGGGGAACCATCGTGCACGACGAGGAGGTGCCGACATTCGAGAACAGGAACATCCGGAAGGTGCATACGCCGTGGCGTTACTTCTACAGGCCTGATCCCTCCCTCATGCCAAGGAGCACAACCCCGGAAGACGACATTGTCATGCACCTCGTCATGAAAATAAATACAACAATCCCCGGTGCCCTTGTCTACTCGTCAGGGAAGAATATCGGGATCTTCAAGGCATCCGGCTGGCCTGAGGATGTTGCCGATTTCTACCGTATCCAGGATTATAAGGGATACACGTGGCTTGCCCACAACAGGTACCCGACCAACACCCCGGGATGGTGGGGTGGGGCCCATCCATTCAACCTCCTCGGGTGGAGCGTCATCCATAACGGAGAGATAACATCCTACGGTACCAACCGCAGGTACATCGAGAGTTATGGATATAAATGCACGATGTACACCGATACGGAGGTCGTTGCCTACCTCTTTGACCTGCTCGTGCGCCGCCACGGACTCTCCCCCGAAGTGGCTGTAAAAGCCCTTGCTCCCCCCTTCTGGGACGAGATCGACCGGATGCAGGAGAGAGAACAGGCTCTTTACAGGGCAATCCGCCTCGCCTACGGTTCTGCCATGATGAACGGGCCGTTTGCAATCGTCGTCGCACAACCGGAAAGCATCGTTGGTTTCACAGACAGGATCAAGCTCCGCCCGCTCGTCTGCGGAACCTCCGGGTCGCGGCTGTACATCTCGAGCGAGGAGGCAGCGATCCGCATCATGGAGCCCGACCTCGAAGAGGTATTTATGCCAAGGGCCGGGGAACCCGTGATCGGGAGGCTTGGGGAATGACGATCGGGAGTGTTCCGGTCAGGTTCGGGATATCAGTCGACCATTCCCGGTGCATGCTCTGCGGCCGGTGCGTCGAGAACTGCCCGTACGACGTCTTCCGGAAGGAGGGTGACACTATCCATGTCAACTCCCGGAAGTGCGTCGCCTGTCACCGGTGCATCGCCATGTGCCCGCGGGACGCAATCAGCATCAGGGAGCATCCCGTCGACTACAGGAGCCACCCTGTCTGGACGCAGGAGGCCCGGGAGGCGATCTACAACCAGGCACGGACGGGAAAGATCATCCTCGCTGGGATGGGGAATGCAAAGCCTTACCCGATCATATTCGACAGCCTTGTCCTCGATGCCTGCCAGGTCACGAATCCGAGCATCGACCCCCTCCGTGAGCCCATGGAGTTGCGGACGTACATCGGAAAGAAGCCAAAGAGGCTCGAGTTCGTGAAGGACGGCGACTCTCTCTCGCTTGCCACTCCCCTTGCACCAAACCTGATGCTTGAAACCCCCATCATGGTCGGCCACATGAGTTACGGGGCGATCAGTCTCAACGCGCAGAAGAGTATTGCGATGGCTGTTCGCGAGGCCGGTACCTTCATGGGGACAGGGGAAGGTGGACTCCATCCCTCCCTCTATCCCTACCAGGACCACATGATCGTCCAGGTGGCATCCGGCCGGTTCGGGGTCAACATCGACTATCTCGAGAGGGGTGCCGCAATCGAGATAAAGATCGGGCAGGGGGCAAAACCGGGAATCGGCGGGCACCTCCCGGGAGAGAAGGTCTGCGAGGACGTCTCCTGCACGAGGATGATCCCGGTGGGAAGCGATGCGATCAGTCCTGCCCCCCACCACGACATCTACAGCATCGAGGATCTCAAGCAGCTCGTGCGCAGCCTCAAGGAGGCAACCGAGTGGAAAAAACCGGTCTTCGTGAAGATTGCCGCCGTCCACAACGTTGCCGCAATCGCTGCCGGTATCGCACGATCATCGGCAGATGCGGTTGTCATTGACGGTTTCCGGGGTGGAACCGGGGCGGCACCCCGTGTTTTCAGGGACCATGTCGGAATACCCATCGAGGCTGCCGTTGCGAGCGTGGATGCAAAGCTCCGATCCCAGGGGATCCGCAACGAAGTCTCCATCATCGCGAGCGGGGGGATCAGGGAGAGTGCGGACGTTGCAAAGGCAATCGCCCTCGGTGCGGATGCTGTCTACATCGGGACGGCAGCCCTCGTCGCGATGGGGTGCCGCGTCTGCGGGACGTGTTACCGGGGCCTGTGCCCGTGGGGGATTGCAACCCAGCGCCCTGACCTCGTTGCACGGCTCGACCCGGAGATCGCGGCACGCAATGTCGCAAACCTCATCCACGCGTGGACCCTCGAGCTCTCCGAGCTGATGGGAGCAGCAGGTATCAACAGCATCGAGAGCCTGCGGGGCAACAGGGACCGCCTGAGAGGCTACCTGCTCGATGAATCGATCATGCGGGTTCTCGACGTGAAACCCGTGGGGGCATGATACCCGTGACGAAGGTGGAGATTGATGCGAGCCGCATGCACTATACTCCTCTCAACCGGAGGATACGCGAGGCAATCGCATCGGGGGCAGATGAGATCGAGATCTTCGGTGTGCTGGGGCAGAGGTTCATCGCGGACGGTGTACGGGGCGATGTCACGATCAGGATCCATGGTGTCCCGGGGGGAGACCTCGGCATGTTCATGAGCGGCCCGACCTGCATCGTTTATGGCAACTGCGACCATGCACCGGGAAACACGATGGATGGTGGCAGGATCATCATTTACGGGAGCGCAGGCGATGCTGTCGCCCACTCGATGCGGGGCGGGAAGGTCCTTGTGAGGGACAGCATCGGGTACCGCGGGGGCATCCACATGAAGCAGTACCAGGACAAGTGCCCCGTGCTCGTCATCGGGGGCGAGTTCCGATCCTTCCTTGGTGAGTACATGGCCGGGGGCCTCATCCTTGCCCTCGGAGACCCGGCAAAAATGAGCCGCCGCGAGAGGGGGATCGGCTCGGGGATCCACGGCGGGAGGATCGTCATACGGGGCAGCCTGCCCGACGACCGGTGCCTTGGTGTGGGCGCGGCCCAAAGACCCCTCTCCGGCGAGGGATTGAGGGAGATTGTCCCTCTGATCCACGAATTCTGTGGTTATTTTGGGCTTGACGCGGAGCCCCTGCTTGCAGATGATTACACGGAGATTGTACCGTCGAGCAGCAGGCCATTTGCAAACAAGTACACGTGGGAGTGAGGTTGCGATGAAGACACGCAGTTATATCAACCTCCGGGATGAGGTCTGGGAAAAGGGTCTCTGTTCGGGCTGCGGGGCGTGCGTCGCCGTCTGCCCTGCGGATGCAATCTGTTTCGATGAACCGGGAGGGGCCCTCCGTCCACGCAATATCGGGTACTGCAAGAGGGAGAACGACGAGGTTGCCTGCGGTGCCTGCTACGATGCCTGCCCGCGGACGGAGAAGGGAGAGCGGGAGATCTGGGGGGAATTCAGGGAGATACTGTCTGCCCGGGCGACAGCAGACATCCCGCGGAAGCAGGCTGGCGGTGCCGTGACTGCCATCCTCGCAGCGGGGCTCGAGCAGGGGTTGATCGACGGCGTGGTGACTGTCACGGCTGACCGGCTGACTCTCCGCCCGCGTTCCGTTGTCCTTGTCACTCCGGGTGAAATACTGGAGACCGCCGGCAGCAGGTACAGCTGGCGGGTCCCCCTGGCCGCTGCACTCAGGACTGCTGTCATCGACAGGAAACTCCATAACATCGCCATCGTGGGATTGCCCTGCGTTATGAAGGCAGTCGCCCGGATACGCGCAAGTGATAACGACCTCCTTGCGGCATTCGGTTCCCGGATACGGCTCTCCATCGGTCTCTTCTGCACGGAGACCTTCGATTACAGGGTCCTCGTGGAGGAGATCCTGAAAAACAGGCATGCCATCCAGCCTGCAGACATAAACAGGCTCGATGTCCGCGGGAGACTCGAGATCACGAAGCGGGACGGGGAGAGAGTGACCCTTCCCCTGAGTGAACTGAAAGAAGCCATCCGCCCGGGATGCCACTATTGCATGGATTTTACGGCCATTCACTCCGATATCTCTGCAGGTGCTGTGGGAAGTCCCCCCGGCTACACGACGCTTATCACCCGGAGCATGACAGGGGAGGTATTCGTGGACGAGGCAGTATCCAGCGGCAGGCTGGAGAGAGGCCCGGCCGTTGACAGGGCAGCAGTGGAAAAACTCGCTGCCGCAAAAATCGGGAAGGCCAGGGAGATATAATCTCTTTTATTTTGGGAAGATTTAATGAGAAACAGGATAAACAGGTGATTATTACCACCAGGTGAACGGATAACCATGAGAGCACTATTCCTGACTGCCGGGTTCCTGATCCTCATCGTCACTTTTATTCCGGTTCATGGAGCGGATGTTCCGGCATTACCGGACGGAACCGGAATCCCCCAGCCCCTGATCCCGCACTCGTTTTATGGCAGCGTAACGGCCGCCGGATCACCCGTACCCGAGGGTGTCCCTGTCATGGTCGAAGCGGTTGGGATACGAAAGGGGATAGCCGGAAACCCCGTTTACTCGCGCGAGGGAGAATACGGGTCTGCAGACCCCTTCAAACCACGCCTCGAGGCACAGGGGGTCATGGATCCCGGGACTGAGCTCGTTTTCTTCGTCGGTGGCGTTCGGGCAGAAGTGCGTCCCTCGGGAACCGACGGGGAGTGGCAGTCCAGCTTTTCCTATTCTCCCGGGGCCGTGACCAGCCTCGACCTCCGGGTCTCCATCCCTGTCACGCCGGACCCTGACTACAGAAGGGCTCCCGGAGAGAGCGCAGTATCTCCGTCCACGACCAGTCCTCCGGGCCAGCAGACAGATCCCTCCCGGAACGTCATGATCGGGCTCATTGCAGTCCTGGTCGTCCTCGGCCTGGCTGCAGTCTTCCTGGGAAGAAGGGCCGAACAGAAAAAGAAGGACAAACAAGAAGGGGAACATTCCAGGGAAGAGTGCAGGGAGAGTCCTCCCGAAGAATGACATCCCGGGTGAACTTTCCTCATCCCCCCAATTTAAGTATCAGGAGCTCTTCCGGTACATAAAACAGGCCGGGATCCAGGAGGAGAGGATCCCGGAAGATGTGAAACGCTTTCTGGTTTCCCGGAAAGAATTTATCAGCCGAAGAGCGAGGTCAAGATAATGCACGATACAGAAGTTATTTTATGCATATGCCTTCTTGCAATACCTGCACTTGCATTCTGCCCGGCAAACGCCGTTTTTCCAGCCCCGGGAGAGAATATATCTTTTTTCCTGGCAGAGATCCCGCACAGTGCCGCGCCGGTACCTTATTCTGAATTTTTGTCGAGACTGTCCCGGCCACCGGAGGACATCTTCCCCGGGAAAACCCTCAACGTTTCGTCACCCTATCCGCAGGGATTGATCACGGATATCGTTACCCCCCCCACCGCGGAGAACGGAAGGCCTCTATCGATTTTTTCCCCAGATGACCAGCAACAGATGGAAAACGTGAGGGAAGCGATCAGGAAATACAAAACTGCCCCGGAAAACGCGGAGTTCAGGGAGATCCTCTCCCGCCTGAAATCAAGGAATTCATCAGCGGATCAGGAAAATAAAGGCTCCGATGACGCGTCCCTCGGGCTCATCCCTTCACCCATCGATATTATCTTTCTTTCAGCGGGAGAGTCGCCTGATGCCTGGACAGGATCGGTCATGGGAGATGACAGTCGCGATATTCCCCTGGCAGGCTCTGCACTGACCAGTTCCCCTCGCACGTTCGACCTGCGATCGACGGGCAGACTGACACCTGTCAGGGAGCAGGGGCAGTGCGGGGCATGCTGGGCATTCTCGACATACGGTTCCCTTGAATCGACAAACCTTCCCGGTTCCCGGTGGGATTTCTCCGAGAACAACATGAAGAACGCCCACGGGTTCGATCTCTCCCCCTGCCAGGGGGGAAATTACCTGATGGCTGCAGCGTACCTTGCCCGCTGGTCCGGGCCCGTGGACGAATCAGCCGATCCTTACCGTGAAACAGGCGCAAGCACTGTCCAGAATGTCCAGCCCCTGCAGCACGTCCAGGAGGTCCTGTTCCTCCCGTCGCGGCAGGGACCCCTTGACAATACCCATATCAAGGAGGCAATCCGGCAGCATGGAGCTGTTTACTCGTCGATCCGGTGGGAAAAGCCAAATTATAATCCTGCCCGGTATTCCTATTACTACTCCGGGTCGTCCATCCAGAACCATGCAATCGACATCGTCGGGTGGGACGATACCTACAGCCGCTATAACTTTGCTGCCACTCCCCCGGGTGACGGGGCATTCATTGTACGGAACAGCTGGGGCGATGACTGGGGAGACCAGGGGTATTTCTACGTATCCTATTATGATACGGTCATCGGGAGGGAACTCATCCAGTTCTACTCCGAGCCTGCAACCAATTACGACCGGATATATGCGTACGACCCTCTCGGATGGGTCACGAGCGTTGGTGCAGGTTCAGATACCATCCATGCCGCAAATGTCTTCACGGCAACCGGCAACGAGGAGCTCCGGGCGGTCAGTTTTTACACGCCCATTAAAGGGACTTCCTACGAGGTCGAGATCAGCCTGAATCCGACAACCGGGCCACGGGGGACGACATCCCTGCCTGTCGCTTCAGGGACCCTTGCCTATGCCGGTTACCACACGATAAAACTGGACAGCCCGGTCATCCTCGGGAAGGGACAGAAGTTTTCTGTTATCCTCAGGCTGACAACACCCGGAAACGGCTATCCTCTTGCCGTCGAGTACCCGATGGCTGGGTATTCGAGCAGGGCAGGCGCACATGCCGGCGAGAGCTACATCAGCACTGACGGCAGGTCATGGACGGATCTCACGCAGGTTGTGAAGAACGGGAATGCATGCATCAAGGCATTCACCATCACGCGGGGGACTGTGACTCCGTCGGCAACGCCGACCCCTGCCCCGACGCGCACGCCGCAACCGATCTTTTCGCCCTTCTCTCCCCTGTCTTCCGACACGAAATCCCCGGCAGTCCAGATCCTCTCCCCGGGCCTGATGGCATCCTTTTCACCGGGCGATACCATCGAGGTCAAATGGTCAGCAAGAGACAGCGGGGGTATATCGTCGGTGAAAATCGAGTATTCGACCGACAACGGCGCATCATGGACACTGCTCTCCTCCTCGTCTTCTGACACGGGATCATGCTCCTGGAAAGTGCCGGAAGGGTACTCGGGGAAGGTGACTTTCCGGGTCACTGCAGTGGACAGGGCAGGGAATTCCGGATCTGCATCGCGGACAGTCACCATCAGGACATCTGCTCCAAAATTCCCGACACAGTTTGCCGGAATCCCGAAAACGACGTCACTCCCCCCGGGAACCGGGACAGGCGAAATCACCATGGATAACGGATCCACCCTTCCTGTTTCAGGGAAAGTGGCATTATGGAGTGATGCACTCTCCACGGGTGATGGCGTCTTCTCACCTGAAAATCCGGTAATCATGAGATATCCGGATCAAACCGTATCCTTGCCATCTGCAAAGGATCTTGCAAAAACAACGCCGGGTACCATTCCCTCTCAGGCGATCCAGACCGGTGGAAAAATTGAGACCGCAACCGCGCTTCGCCCGGCCGCGAATCCTGCACCTGGTTTTATGTAAAACAGGGTTCCTGGATCTCCATCACTTTGCGGGGAAAAAGTGCCGGATGATCACTCTAATAAGAGAAAAGAGAGAATATGAGACAGTACCATGGAAGCCAGGGGGTCACCTGCCCGGGGGTGCACGATCTGCCAGGAGGGCGCAAAAATGGTCCTTTTCGTGACCGGCCGGTGTCAGCGGACCTGCTGGTACTGCCCCCTCTCGAAGGAGCGGAAGGGAAGGGACGATGCGTATGCAAACGAGTCGAGAGTGACCNCCCCGGGGGAGGCGCTCTCTGTTGCACGCATGATGGATGCTCTCGGCACGGGGGTGACAGGGGGCGAACCGCTCCTCGTGAGGGATCGGACAGTCCGGTTCTGCCGCGAGCTCAAGGAAGAGTTCGGACGTGATCACCACATCCACCTCTACACGGGGGTTGCACCCGGAAGGGAAGATCTCGAAGCGCTCCTCGGTCTCGTGGACGAGATCCGCATGCACCCGCCCGAGGAGGAATGGAAAGAAATCGGGGAGAGTGCATTCATCCGCTCCGTGGAACTCGCACGGGAGATGGGCTTCTCCGCGGGATTCGAGGTCCCGGCCCTCCCGGGTATCACTGATCTCTGGGATGCACTCCCTGCACTTGATTTTCTCAATATCAACGAGCTCGAGTGGGGAGAGAGCAATGCCGATGCGATGCGAAAGAGACGGATGGAGCCTGCAGACGGTGTGCACAATGCTGTGAAAGGAGCCAGGAGATGGGCCGCCCCCCTGCTCGAACATCCAAAGGTGCACTGGTGTTCATCGAAGTTCAAGGACTCATTCCAACTCCGCAGGCGCCTGCTCCGCGTCGCGAGGAACACTGCCCGCCCCTTTGACCATGTCACGGAAGACGGGACGATCATCTATGGCGTGATCAGGAACCCGGAGAATCCCGGGGGCGTTCTCTCGCGGCTCGACAGGGACATGTACGAGGTGAGAGGCGGGGATATCGAGACCTGCTGGTGGGTTGTCACGGAATACGCGGGAGAGATCGCAGGGGAGAAATGCATCATCGAGAGATATCCCAACCGTGGCATCATCGTGGAGGTGACCCCCGTTCCATGATTCGGAAAGCGGTATTCTCGCTCTACGAGAGGCTGCTGCGGATGCAGTGCAGGCACATCCCTTCCCACATTGCCATTATACAGGACGGTAACAGGAGGTTTGCAAGGATCCGCAACATTCCGCGCTCTGAAGGTCACCGCGCCGGTGCAGACAGGACGGAGGAGGTGCTTTCGTGGGCACGTGAACTGGGGATCCGGCATATCACGCTGTACTCCTTCTCCACGGAGAACTTCCAGAGGGATTCGGAGGAGGTGCAGGACCTCTTCCGCCTTTTCAGGGAGAAGCTGACACGGGTCCCCGGGGACCCCCGGGTGCACAGGGACGGCATCCGTGTCCAGGTCCTGGGGGACAGGACGCTCCTCCCACCCGACCTCCGGGAGGCGATCGCCCGGGCCGAAGAGGCGACAAAAAATTACCGTGAATATTTCCTCAATGTCGCCCTCGCTTACGGCGGAAGGAACGAGATCGTCAGGGCAGCCCGGCGGATCCTCCGGGGGGTCTCCGAGGGTACCTGCTCGATCCCGGAGATCACCCCCGAACTCGTGGAGTCGCATCTCCATGAAGGGCAGAATATCCCCCCTGTCGATCTCATCATCCGGACGGGAAACGAGTACAGGACCTCGAATTTTCTACCGTGGCTTGCAAACGGGCACGAGAGCGCGGTGTATTTCTGTGCCCCTTACTGGCCGCGGTTCCGGAAGATCGACCTCCTCCGTGCGATAAGGACATACTCCCAGCGGGTCGATGCCCTGGGAAAGCCAGCGTGACCGGGAGAGAGGTCTTTTCCGGCAGATGCACTGCCCCGGGACTCCTCGTGCACAATGCCGGGATATCCCAGCAGATCGAATGGAAGTCAGCGCCCGAAACGTCGCATCCTGGACTGGTAATCCCTCAGTGCACGGAGAAAATCTGTTTTCCGGAATAGGGGCCAGTTTACGTCAAGGAAGAAAAGTTCTGAATAGACGGACTGCCAGATGAGGAAGTCTGTCAGGTGACTGCCTCCCGTCTTGATGACAAGATCGGGGGTATACCGGAAGGTGAGGTGGTCCTCGATTGTCTTTTCCGTGACCTGTTCGGGAGGGATCCCTTCTTGCGCAATGCGGCGGATGCACTCTGTGATCTCCTCGCGCCCGCTCTTTCCGATTGCGACATGGACATTCATCCCTGTCCCGGTAACTTCGGGTTCTTCCTTCCAGTGGAGTGTCAGCTGTGCATACCGCGAAATTTTGCGGATGCCGGGGACGAGATGCACGGCCTCTTCGGGTTTATCCGTGCTGATGTGGAACATTACTCCCTGGATCTTTTCTAGCTTTTCCGGTTTTTTCGTCTTTTCCTGTTTTTTCTGGAGATTTTCCGAGACCTCGGTGCACCAGCGGACGACCTCGATAATTTTCTCTGGGGCTTCTCCTTGCTCCCTCCCGGTAATCATAAAGCATATCTGGGAGGGGAGTGTCTGGATATCCCCAAGGAGTTTCCTCTCGTACAGCCAGTGTATCATGATGCCCAGTCCAGGATTTCTTCTCTTCCCATGCAGTTGAGGAGGGCGTCACTTGTCGCCCATCCCCTCCGGCATATCCCGACACCGTACCGCATCCAGCCAAGCTCCTCCGGGCTGTGGGCATCGGAACCCAGGGCGACCTTTGCCCCTCTCTTCACCGCCTGCCTGATATACATATCATCGATATCCATCCGGAAGGGTGAGGCGTTGCATTCCAGTGCCTTGTCGTTTGCGGCTGCAGATTCAATGACCCTCTGCATGTCGATTCCCGATGGCTCCCTCCCGCCGATGATCCGCCCGGTGGGATGACCGATGATGTCCACGTGCTCGTTCTCGAGTGCTGAAAGGACCCTGCGTGTCATTGCGTCCGGGTCCTGGGACAGGGCCGAGTGGACGGACCCGATGACGTAGATCGAGGTCTGCAAGGACCCGGGATGGGAGTCCCGGTGTCCCGTCTGCAAGGATATCGACCTCGATACCGTGGAGGATCCAGCACCCTGACGTCCGGTTTGTGACCTCGATCTCGTGGGCCTGCTTTGAGATTGCGGACTCGTCGAGGCCATGGGCGATCCCGAGTGTTGCGGAATGATCCGTGCAGAGGATGTACTCGTAGCCCCTCTCCTCGCCGTACCGGGCAAGGTCAGCGATACCCATGCGGCCGTCGCTCCACGATGTATGGACATGGAGGTCCCCCCTTATCTCATTTTCCTCGACGAGGCGGGGCAGTTCGTGTGCGAAAGCCGCCTCGATCTCTCCCCAGTCCTCGCGGAGTTCAGGGACGATAAAGTCCATTCCGAGAAACGAAAAGATATCCCTCTCGTTTGCAAAAGAGTAGGTTTTTCCCTTCCCGGCGTCTTCTATCCCGTACTCGTTCAGCTTCAGTCCTTTCGAGAGTGCGATCTCCCTTAACCTGATGTTAAAAGCCTTTGAACCGGTGAGGTAGAGGAGCATGGCACCGCAATTCNCGGGAGCGACGAAACGGACATCGACCCGGGTCTTTTTGTACCTGAAAGAGGTCTTCTTCTCCCCTTCATCGAAGACCTCGTCTGCTATCTTCCTGGCGCGGGGGTTCACCTGAGAGGGTTTTTCTGTAGTCACGATGTCGATATCGCCAATCGTACTCTTTCTCCGGCGGAAACTCCCTGCCACCCGGAATGTCTGCCCGGAAAAAACGCCGCTGATATCGCTGATAATCCGTTCAGCCTCCTCGAGGGTCAAACGGCCCGACGGGGCGCGAAACTGCCCGATTGCCCGGAGGATTGCTGCCTCTTTCTTCTCACCGAATCCCCTGAATGCACGGATGCGGTGAGATCTTGCTGCACGTTCGAGATCGTCAATCGAGAGGATGCCGTACTTTTTCCAGAGCAGGCTCACCGTCTTTGGGCCGATACCCTGGAGGGAGAGCATCTCGAGGACAGGAGGGGGAATCTTTGTCCGCACTTCTTCCAGTTCATGGAACGTACCTGTCCCGATGATCTCTCCTATCTTTTTTGCTATCGCGCTCCCGATGCCGGGCATGGCCTCGAGTTCATCCTCCGAGAGAGAGGCAACGGGGACAGCAAGCCTCGCTATGATCTCGGCGGCACGCCTGTATGCCCGGATCTTGAAGGGATTGTCGTCCAGGATCTCGAGGATCTCACCCATGAGGTTCAGTTTTTCGGAGACCTCCCGGTTTGAGACCGGCATTTGAAAAAGTTCCTCCCTCGGGTCACCTGAGGTATGTACCCCTGCGAATCTACATATGCGTTCGCTTTTTTTCGGATGGCCACATCTCTCCCGAAAACGGGATGAAATTTATGGCCGGAGAAAAAAAGGGGGGATTCAGATATGCTGGNCGATATCTTTGAGCAGCTGCTTGATATCGATCCAGATGATGAGCTCGTTTTCGGCCCGGTCCCTGTCCTTCTCCCTGACAGATTTCTTGATGATACCGAGGATGGCCACGTCCTCGCCGATCTCTGCGGCGGACTTGGTGTCCACGTCTTTTAAGTCGAAGGTGGAGACCGAGAGGACGTCGTCGACCATGATCCCGATCTTCGACTTCGTGTTCTTCTCGTCCAGGACGATGATCCGGCAGTTCTCCTCGGGCTGGACCGACTCCTCGCTGATGTTCATCCTCTGCTTGAGGTCGACGATGGTCGTGATCTCGCCCCGCAGGTCGATGATTCCCTTGATGTAGGACGGCGTGTTGGGCAGTCTCGTGATCGTCGTGTACTCGACGACCTCTTTCACGTCGAAGAGGTCGATTGCGAAGTGTTCCTTTCCGAGGAGGAACTCGACGACCTGGAGGGTATTCCCCCCTCCACCAGTCCCCTTCTCGGGGACTGCCGCCGCCTTTTCCAGGGTTTCCCCGCTCTGTTTTGCCGCCATGGACTCCTCACACTCTCCGCCGGGTCAGACCCTGAACTTGGAGATCTCGGTCGATACCTTCACGACAATTGCATTGACGTTGGCAATGACCTTTGCGATCTGGTCGATGGCCGCAGCAGTCTCCTCGCTCACTGCTGCCGAATCCGTGGCTTCCTTTGCAGTGCTCCGGACCAGGCTGTTGACCTCGTTGATGCTCGCCGTGACCTCCTCGACGGATGCAGCCTGCTCCTCGGAGGCTGCCGCAACCTCGGTTACATTCCGGCTGATCTGGTCGATGGACTCCACGATCCTGTTGAAGTTCTCGAGGGTCTCTTTCAGTGCAATGCTGCCCTCCTTGACCTCCCTGTTCGAGACTGCAACCGTCTCGGCAGCCATCTGGGTCTGTTTCTGGAGGTTGCCGATCATCTCTGCGATCTTCTCCGCCGAGACCCGCGACTCCTCGGCCAGCGACTTGACCTCGGTCGCGACCACGGCGAACCCCCTGCCGGCATCCCCGGCCCGGGCAGCCTCGATTGCGGCATTCAGCGCGAGCAGATTCGTCTGGTTGGCAAGGTCCGTGATCAGGTTGACGATCTCGCCGATCTTGTCCATCTGGGACTTGATCTCAAGGATGATCTCGTTGACCTCGTTCGACGACCGGGTGATGCCGTCCATGCCGCCCTCGGTCTTCTTCGCAAGTTCGATCCCCTTCCGCGAGTAGTCATTGGTCTCCTGGACGAGCTGGGAGACGGACTCTGCCTTCGTTGCAACCTGCTGGATCGTCTTCGAGAGGTCTTCCATGGCTTTCAAGACTTCGGCAATCCCCTGGTTGCTCTGCTCGGCATTGGTGCTCACAGCAGCCGCGTTCTTTGCGACCTGCGCCGACCCGGCAGAGACCTCCTCGATGCTCGCGTTTGCCTCCTCGGCGCTCGCACCAAGTTCGGTCACCGTCTGGTTCACGAGCGAGAGAGCCTTGCTGACCTGGATCCCGATGTTGTCAAGGGCATCCCTGAACTTTTTAAAGTCTCCATGAACTTTGAGATCGCTGTTGAAGCGTGCTGAAAAATTCCCCTGAGCATATTCTTCTGATATACGTATTGCCTCGTTGAGCGGGACGATAACTTGGTCGAGTGTTTTATTGATTCCTGCGATAATTTCCCAGTATCTGTTCTTGAATTTTTCAGCATTTCCTCTTTTATTCAATTTTCCTTCGACTGCTGCAATCGAGAGCATGTTTGATTCTTCAACAAGTGCATTAATGGTCTCGATGCACTGGTTGAGGTTGTTCCTGATCACGTTGAAGTCGCCGCGGTACGTCTCGGTGATCTTCTCCGGCAGGTCGCCCCTGCTGATCCGGTCGATGTATGCAGCGGCGACATTGAGTGGCCCGATGATGGCCTCAAGCGTCTCGTTGAGTCCCCGGATGAGGTTTGCATAGTCGCCTTTAAACTGGGACGGGTCACCCCGGACGGAGAGATTACCTTCGGATGCAGCCACGCTGATCTTTGCGATCTCGTCCGAGAACTTCTGGATCGTTGACACTACCCCGGAGAAAGCCTTCGAGACCTCCGCGATCTCGTCTCCCCCGGCAGAGACATCCGTCGTCCTGTCCAGGCTCTTTGAGGCCGTGGTGAGGTCGCCCTCCATGACCTGGTTCCCGAGTGTCACGAGGTCGCCCATCCGCCTTGCAATCGACCTGCCAAACAGGATCGAGACCAGTGCACCGGCTGCAATGCTTGCAACGAGGATGATGACGATGGCATTCCGGATGTCATCGACCGGGCCCATGTAATCTGCAAGGTTGACCCGCGATGCAATGATCCAGTCGAGTTGCGGGAAGTACATGTAGTACGTATCAACGTCCTTGCCCTCCCAGACGTAGGTGATCTTCCCGGGCTTGTCCCTGTACTTGTCCTTGTTGGCAATCATCTCCTTGATGAACGTCTCGCCGGCCATGTTCTGGCCCTGCAGGGTCGGGTGGACGAGGAGAGTTCCCTTGCTGTCCATGACGAAGACGTACCCGCTCTGCCCGAGTTTCGTCCCGAGGATCTCTTTCTTGAGGCCTCCGTAGACTGCATCCTCCGGGACACCAACGAAGAGGATGCCGATGATCTCTCCGCTTGCACTCTTGATCGGCTCGTAGGCCGTGATGTACGTCTTGCCGACCACGTCGGCAGTTCCGTAATACGTCTCGCCGCGCCGGATGACTGCATCGTAGACCGCATCGGATACCGCTGTCCCGAGCGCCCGCTTCCCGTCGGCTCCCACCACGTTCGTGGAGACCCGGATCGCCTGCCCGTCGGTCTTCATGAAGACCGTGGCCTTCGACCCCGTCATCCTCTCGATACTGTCCACGATCTCGAAGTTATCGTTGACAACGTAACTCTGGCTTCCCTGTCCCTTGAGGACAAGCTTGCCACCGGCGATCTCGGGAGTCCCGTGAGAATAGAAGGTGGAACGAAGGACGTTTAAGTCCCCATTCAGTTTATCCTGCGCGAGTTCGTACGTGTTACTCGTCATCTTGTCGATACTCGATATCTCCGTCGACAGGAGAGTATCGACCTGTTCTGTAATCGCGCTGCTCGAACTGGTGTAGGCAACGATGCCAAGGAGGAGTGTCGGCACCGTCACCAGTACCAGGCAGATGATCAGGATCTTCGTCCCGATCTTCATCCGTGAGAAACCCGCAAATCTGACCATACTATCGTCCTTTTGATTCTCGTGATAGAATCACCCTTTTTTCCAGCCGATGTGCATGCTGAATTGTTTCCCCCCTTAATCAGACCATGCGGAAGCCATTCAGCTTGATTGATGAGATTTTCCTTTTTTATTCTATATAAAATTATAGGTCAAGTGAATAGCAAATATAATAATTAATATAGTTACACACTAACGATGGTAATTGTTGTTCCGTATATTGGTTGCATGCTAGTCTGCGTATCCTGACGATGATTATGGCAGAAAGGGGGGATGTTGATCGGATCAGGCAGCTGCTGGGGGAGCACAGGAACGGTCTCACCATCGACGAGGTCTCCCGGCACCTTGGTATCAACAGGAGCACTGCATCGAAGTACCTGAATGCACTCGTCTCCTCCGGTACTGCAACCATCCGGAAACTCGGTCCCGCAAAGCTCTTCTACATCCGTGAACTTGTGCCACTCCACCAGCTTCTCAATTTCACCTCTGACGGTATCGTTATCGTTGATAGCGGGTTCGAGATCCATTTCGCCAATAACCCCATTTTATCCCTTTTCAACCTTGATGAGAGATCACTCATAGGCTCCGTTATCTTCAATACACCCCTGTCGGCACTCTGGGATGAAGAGGTAAAGCGTGCCTTCGAAGAATCCCGCATCCGGCAGGAGATCGAAATGGAGGGGACAATCAATGTCAGGGGAACTGTCATGGGAGTGCAAAAGAAGGTTATTCCCGTCCGGTTCGAGTCAGGATCCACGGGATACTGTTTTGTATGCCGCTTTGGTGAAGGGACAGGCGGAGGAACAGTCACCTGCGAGACTTCAGGCATATCGGATACGGCCCTCTTCTCCCAGTTCTACCAGCTCTCCGCTCTCCTGCGGCGTCATTCCATGAACAGGGTCACCCTTGCACTCGAAATCCTCAAGAAAATCAGTGATAACCGGACTTCTCCCCGGTTTCCCGAACTCGCAGAAGACCAGGAACAGGTTCTCAAATCTCTCCTCCTCCACACGAGGACGTTCGATGAGTTCCTCGGTGACACGCCACCGGAACTCCGGTGGAATCCCCTCGAGGAGATCGTGGGAACTGCCCTCTCGCTTGTCAGGCTCTCTCACGTGCGGTTCTTTTCTGATATCCGTGGCGTGGATCTCCTTGCTGACCAGAGCATCTGCCGGGTCTTCCAGGCACTCCTTGAGAATTCCATTGTTCACGGGCAGAAAGTGACATCGATCCGGATAACGGCACGGGAGTCACCGGAGGGGCTCACCATTACCTGCGAGGATGATGGCATCGGCATCCCGGAGAACGAGAAGGCAGCGCTCTTCGAATGGGGCCGCGGGCCCCGGAGGGCACATTCCCTGTTCATCTGCCGGCAGGTGCTTGCAGCATCAGGAATGTCCCTCCGTGAGACAGGAGAGTATGGCCGCGGTGCACGGTTCGAGATCCAAGTCCCGCCGGGAAAATACAGGCTGCGCTCCGATTATACTGCCGGAAGGGGGACGGTCAGTCCTTCCTGACAAAGATCTTCTGGAGCGGTTTGAAGGGAGTAAAAAGGTTTTCAACCTCCCTTCCCAGGAATTCTGACATCCCCATGATGTAGTAGCCNCCCGGGCGGAGTCCCTGGTGAAACATCCGGACAAGGTCGTTCTTCTGCTGGTCCGAGAAATAGATCGTCNCGTTCCTGCACGAGATGATATCGAGACCTCGCTGGATGGGGACTCCTGACATCAGGTCATGGTGCTGGAACCGCACCATCTCCTTTACATGGGGCTTGATCGCGAATTTTCCGTCAGGCAGCGGGGTGAAATGCCGGTGAAGCTGCCTCTCGCTGATGAATTCGAGTGCTGACTTGTCATATATTCCTTCCTTTGCCTTTTGCAGGATGACATCGTCAATATCGGTTGCAATGATCTGCCAGTCCACGTCTTTGCGCAGCAGCGTCTGGTCATGGAGCATGATGGCATAGGAGTAGGGTTCTTCCCCTGAAGAACACCCCGCGCTCCAGATCCGGATCCTGTTCTGCTGGCGTAAGATGGGGATGATGATCTCATTTTTGACGCATTCGAAGACCGGAGGATCCCTGAAGAACTTGGTGACGTTTATCGTCAGGGCATTTTTGAGGGGCTGGTGTTCTTCCGGGTGCGAAAGAAGGTAATCCCTGTATTCCCGGTACGTCCCGATGTGCCGGGCATTCATCCGGGACGCAATGCGTCTCTTTATGTAGTCTTCCTTGTAGCTCGTGCACTGGATCTGCAACAGTCGCTGGATCGTCTGGAGGAGAGTCTGGAATTCATCCATGGTTTTCCCGGTCGCAACCCCTGGGCGCGTTTACCGCCTGGCAAGTTCAAAGATATGGGATAATACCTTGTCGATATCAAGATATAAAACAAGCTTTCTGGCATGCTCTTTNTGNCCGGTNCCTGCCCTGTCTTCATCCAAACGTATAATGCCTTTTATGAAGGTTTTCNGGGACTTCGTGGTATCGTCCTCTGCATACTCGATATCGGAATCAGGAACCGGTGAGACGCTATGGACTTCGTCCACGATGAGACCTATCTTGTCTCCCCTTGCGGTCTCGGGGACGAGGATGATGAACTTCTGGGATTTTGGCGCAACCGGAGAAGACAGTCCGATGATCCTTGCAAGCCAGATGAGAGTGGTAATCTCCCCCCTTATATTTGTCATTCCGGCAATGTACTCCGGTGTCCTCGGGATGGAGGTGACGGGGAGGGGGTCCACTATCTCGCGGGTGTACCTTATGTCGATTGCATAGGAGTTCCCTCCCAGGCTGAATTCCAGGATCTCGGGCATCAGGAAGTCGCCCCGTTCAGGCCTTTAATTTGAATGATTCCACGACTCTCAGGCACTCTGCCATCTTCTCCCTTATCTCGCTTGTTGCACTTGCAATCTCTTCAACCGATGCACTGCTCTCCTCGGCAAGTGCGGCAAGGTTCTCCGAGCTCTTCTCGGTGTCCAGGATCAGCTTGTGGATGACCTTGATGTTGTTCATCACGTTTCCACTCGCAACAGTCTGGTTCTCTGTTGCCCTGGAGATCTGATCTATACTTTCAGCAGTTGTCCTGATGCTGCCGGCCATCTCGTTCAGGGCATTGATTGTTATCTCCACGCTCCGGATTCCGGTCATTATCTCGTCATATGCTTTCTTCATGGAGCTGACGGTCTGGGTGCTCGAATGGGAAATATCCTGGATGACAGACTCGATATTTTTGGTGGCGTTCTTGGAACCCCCCGCAAGGTTCCTGACTTCTTCTGCCACAACGGCAAATCCTCTCCCGTGTTCTCCTGCCCGTGCAGCCTCGATGGCGGCATTCAGCGCGAGCAGGTTGGTCTGGTTTGCAATATCGGCGATGACCTTGACAATTTTCTGGATCTCGAGAGTCTTTGCATTCAGCGAGACCATCTCGTCCATGACCCGCCGGGAGAGATCCTGCACGAGGTTCATCTTGTCGGAGGCCTCTTTTCCCAGTTTCCCTGCATTTTCGCCTGCGGAAAGCACTTTCTGGGATGTCAGGGCCATTTCCTGTGATGTGCGTGCTATCCTCTCCACGTCAGTATTTAAATCGGCAATCTCCTTTGTCACTTTTTCGAGCTGCTGGAGCTGGTTCTTCGTATCCTGGGAGTTCTTCTGGGCCGTGAGGGCGACATTCTGGGATGCCCGGGCTATCTCATCGGTCCCGGTGAGGATATCCCCGATGGAGCTGTCGAGGAATTCGATGGTTCGCTTAAGGTCTGAGAAGAGCCCGGTCAGCCGGTCGATACTCGTGTTTAAGTCCCTCTTGACCGATTCGAGCGGGTCGTTCTCGTACAGGGGCGCNTTTTTGGTCAGGTCTCCCTTCGCAAGCTGTGCAAGGACTTCCCCGATCTCTCCCATGCTCTTTTTGAGACGGTTTTCAAGTGCTCTCTTCTCNGTCACATCGNNATANATGACAAAGACTGTCTGGAGATCTCCCTTCTCGTCGAGAATGGGTATGCCNTACTGTTCCAGCACCCTGACCCCGGCAGGCATCTCCACGGTGACCTCGCCAAACGACCTTCTCTTGGATGTTACTGCCACCTTCAAACCTTCACCCTTCTGATCGAGGACCCTGAAGCTCTTTGCACTCATCTTCTTGAGCTGGTTCCGGTCGATCCCTGAGAGCTGACTGTATGCCTGGTTGGCTGAGAGGATGTTCCAGTCCCGATCGAATATCAGGATAGGAAACGGGTTCTCTGCAAAGGTAACCTGGGTGCGAAGGCGCAGCCCCTCGGCAACATTCATGAGGGCATTGATAGTCTCTGCATACTGCCGGCACGCAGGGTCCACCCTGTCTGGATCCAGGGTCACCGTGAAGGGACCTCTCTTCCTGAGAGCCTCCTGAATGTCAGCGAGTATGCCTTTCCTCTGTCTGGATGTCATTTTATGATAGTGTCTGCGAAGGAGTATATTAATTCATTGCTAATAATCATCAAAAATGAAAAGCATTGCTGTTCATTACAATCAGCCCCGTGGCTCCCCTTCACGGACTTATTCAGATTCTCTCCAAATCACGGGTTTCTCACGGCTTTATCCAAATTCTCAAATAATTTCAGAGACAACGTACTCTGCCATGAGGACTTCTGCCGGGGAAGACCTCCTCGAGGCTGCCTGCATCCTCCGGGAGAGGAAGAAGGGGATGCCCACAGCAGGGGAAGTTGCATCTCTCCTCTTCGTATCCCCGGAGAATGTGCGCAAAGAGGCTCTGCGCCTTGAGGAGGGGGGATACCTCAGGCTGATAAACGATGACATCCTCGAGCTGTCCGAAAAAGGAATCGAAGAGGGGATGCGCATCATGAAGAAACACCGGGTGCTCGAATGTTTCCTCTCGGAGATACTGGGAATGAAGCGGTCTGCCGCATCAGAAGAGGCATGCATTCTCGAGCATGCGATATCGGACGAGACCACCAGAAGGCTTGAAGGCTTCATGACTCTGCCCCGGGGAAGGGGACGGCGGTTGCAGAGGGGGCGAAAGAGGATTCCGGCGCTCGTGGATTTCCCGGAAGGAACGGATTTGAAGGTTCTTTCCGTCCTCTGTCCCGGCGGGTGCGAACGTCTGGGTGACCTCGGGATCCTTCCCGGCGAAGTTGTCCGCATCGTCCATATCCTCAACGGGAAGGCGGTTGTGGTGAGAGTGAAAGGGTGCGACATTGCTTTGAGCCCCGAGATTGCCTCCTCCATCCTCGTGGAGAGAATGGAATGAAGATTGGACTCATCGGGAACCCGAACGTCGGAAAATCTCTCATATTTCACCAGCTGACCGGCATCGGTGTCGAGGTCAGCAACTATCCCGGGACGACGGTCAATCTCCTCTCCGGAGCACTCTGTTACGGAAAGGAACGTATCGAACTGGTTGACCTTCCCGGGATTTATTCCCTTGACGGGAGGTCTCCCGAGGAGGAGATCGTCAGGAATTTCATCAGGAACGGGGATGTCGAAAGGCTCGTTGCCATCCTCGATGCCACCCACCTCGAGCGGAACCTCTACCTCCTCCTGCAGGTGGCGGAATACAGGATACCCCTAATCGTCGTCCTGAACCTGATGGACGAGGCNGCAAAACAGGGGATCGAGATCGATTCCGNNAAACTCTCCTCGATCCTTGGCGTCGAGGTCATCCCGGTCACAGCGATCCAGGGAAAAAACGTCCAGGAGATCGTTCCTGCAGTCCTCTTTCGCTCCCGGATCCCGGGGATAACCGTGCCCTATGACCTCCATATCGAGGCAGCNATCAGGAGCCTCGTTACCATCCACGGGGTCAGCAGGNTTGCCGCACTCCAGGCACTCCAGGGAANGNCCGTGACAGGGGATCTCGCGGAGTCAGCGGCAACACTGGCAGCAGAGATCGAGGAGGCTCACAGGATGTCTGTCCCCCAGATCATTGCCGGCAACCGTCACCACTGTGCAGGAAGGATTGCAGACAGGGTCGTTGCAAAGAGGCAGCAGGCCCCCCCGGGATCCCTCGAATCCATTCTTGCCTCCCGGGTATCCGGGCCACTCATCCTTACTTTTGTTCTCATCGCCATCCTCCTTGCAGTCTTTTTTATCGGTTCGTTCCTCGAGGAACTGCTGGTCGGTGCATTCGAGTCGCTTGCGATCCAGCCTTTCCTCTCCCTTGACCCTCCTCCCCTTGAAAAGCAGGTCGGGCTCGCGGTGCTCCTCGCGTTCCAGGCAGGGCTCGGGATAGCATTTCCCTTCATCTTCACGTTTTATATCTTCATCTCCCTCCTCGAAGATTCAGGATATCTCACCCGGGCAGCGTTTCTTGCAGACAGCATCATGCACCGCCTGGGGATGCACGGGCAGGGAATCATCCCCCTCATCCTTGGATTCGGATGCAATGTCCCGGCAATCATGAGCATCCGCCTCCTGAGGACACGCAGGGAGAGGGTCATTGCATCGTTCCTCGTCAGCATGGTCCCCTGCTCTGCCCGGACGGTCATCATCGCGGGAATCGTCGCAGCCTTTGCCGGGATCGGGGCAGCTCTCTCCATCTATCTCATCATATTCCTGCTGATCATCGGGACAGGCCTTGCCCTCTCCCGGATCACACCGGGCGAACGCTACGGGATGATACTCGAACTGACACCCCTCCGCGTGCCCCGACCGGAGAATGTCATTGCAAAATCGTGGTACAGGATCCGCGAGTTCCTCCTCATCGCAATGCCCCTCCTCGTCGCTGCGAGCATCGTTCTCGGGCTCCTGCAGTACGCTGGCTTTTTTGACCTCTTTGCAAAGATTATCGCGCCGTTCTCCGAGACTGTCCTCGGACTTCCCGGCTATGCAACGACAGCTCTCTTTTTTGGAATTCTCCGGAAGGAGATGGCCCTCGAGACTCTCGTCATCCTTTCAGGGACAGCGGATCTCGGTTCTGTCCTGACCACCGGCCAGATCTACGTATTTGCCCTGATCAGTGTTCTCTTCATCCCCTGCATATCCACGGTGGGTGTCCTTCTCAGGGTTGCCGGGGCACGGGTAACGTTCCTTGTCTCTCTCTACACCCTGATCCTCGGCATCTGCATCGGAGCGATTATAAACATCCTGATAATATGATAACCAGAGATGTACTCGTATAAGACCGGGANCCGCCTCATCGACGAGGTGAAAGAGGGGCTTTCCCCGGGCNCGAACATCCTCATCCTTGCCCCCGCCATGAGCAGCGGGGAGAACCTTGGTTATTCCGTTGCCCGCCCCCTCCCCGGCGAGTATTCTCTCGTTCTCTCGACCGTCAGGCGGTCGGTTGACCTCCTCGAATTTTTCTCGTCGGTCAACATTGATCACAGGCGGATCGGAATCATTGACGCCGTGACCAAGCTCTCCACTCCCGATATCAGGGACTCGACGCAGGTCTGTTACGTCTCGAGCCCCAGTGACCTGACCGGTATCGGGATCAAGTTCTCGTCGCTTGTCGAGAGCATCTTTGCGGGCGAGTTTCCGGAATCCGGGGATACTCTCTTCCCCCCGCCGATACGGTTTTATATCGATTCTCTGACCACTCTCCTCATGTACCGGAGGCTGGAGGTCATCTACCAGTTCCTCCATGCCATCACCGCGAAGCTGAAGAAGATGGAAGCCATTGGGATATATGCCCTGAACAATGAATCGTTCGATGAAAAGACACTCTCTCTCATCAAGCAGCTCATGACTGTCATGATAGAGGTAAAACACGAGCAGAATGGGGAATTGCTCAGGATTCGNGGGCTGCCCGGCGTTTCCCAGGACTGGGTCCGCTTCGGGATATCGGAGACGGGACTGGAGGTGATCCTGTGATAAGGACGGGAATCCCCGGCATCGACGAGATGCTTGGATCCGGTATTCCGAAAGGGTCAAAGGTCGTGTTTTCCCTCGAACCCGGGGTGGACGGACGTCCCTTCATGTACAGGATCCTCCGGACTGTCCTCTCGTCTGGGAAGAATGCACTTGTCATTGCCCCCGGGGCCACGAAAACAGCTTTCTGCTCGGACGTCTCCCAGCTGATGGAGACCGATCAGCGCAGGGAACCGGGTCGGGTCACCGTTCTTGACAGCGCCGTTCGGGACGGGATCAATTCCCGGTCCCGGGGCGCAAAGACTCGCCTGAAGGAGTGGCAGAAGGTCATACGCGAGACAATACAGGAAAATGCTATTGAAGTCCTCTTTGTCTACTTCGACCTCCTTTACGAGGACTTTGGCCTTGAACCTGCACTCCGGCTCCTGCCTTCCGGAGAGGAAGGGCGGGGTCTTGTCACGATCGTCGAGCACCTCAACCTCGAGGGAGACAGCCTCGTATCCCGGTTCGTCTCAGAGGGATCCTTCGACCTGATCATCTCCCTGCACTCGGCAATCAGTACCATCCCGTTCTTCAATTTCCTCACGCTCGAGTACGTCTCCTGGAGCCAGATACCGAGGCGGTCCATCCCCTACTCGGCGGGCGGGGGAACTCTTCGCCTGTATATCCCGAAGATCATCGTGACCGGTCCTCCCTCGTCCGGCAAGACAACGTTCGTTCTCAACGCATCGGACAGTGGTCTCTCCTCGGACCGGGGAGACGCCGACGGGTTCAGGACGACAGTGACCATGGATCTCGGCTGGCTGCACCTCCGCGGGTTTGACATCCACATATTCGGAACACCCGGTCAGCCCCGGTTCGACCCGATCCTGCCCCAGATATTCCGGAACGCAATGGGGGTTATCATGGTTATCGATGTCACGCGGCCGGATACCCTCCCGCGGGCAAGGGAACTTCTGACGCTTGCCTATGCAGCGAAGATGCCGGTCGTTATTGCCGCAAACAAGGCAGACCTTCCCCACCGGATGAACGAGAGGCAGGTCAGGGAGAGCCTGAAGCTCAAAGAGGACATCCCGGTCTATTTCATCAGTTCCCTGCGGAGATCAGACGTCCACTCCGTGCTCGAGTCGATGATCGACCACATCACGCGCCTTTCCTCCTGAGGGAGACAGGACCAGGAGAAGACGCAGGAATCAGGCAGGGAAAGACAGGGATGCTCACGTTTGTCGGCCTCGGCCTCCATGACCACAGGGATGTCTCGGTACGGGGACTTGACGCTATCCGGAATGCCGGGATCGTGTTCCTCGAGAGTTATACCTCGCGTCTTTCAGGAACGTCTGTTGAAGAGATGGAGGAGTTTTTTGGGAAGGAGGTCACGGTCATCACGAGGAGGGATGTTGAAGAGAGGCCTCATATAATCCTTGATCCCGCAGAAGAGGGGGATGTTGCCTTCCTGACGGGGGGAGACCCCATGGTCTCCACGACCCACGCGGATCTCCGCATCCGGGCACACCGCCGCGGCATTCGGACTGCAATCATCCATGGAGCGTCGATTGCGAGTGCTGTCTGCGGGCTCTCCGGGCTTCAGAACTACCGTTTCGGAAAATCCTGTTCACTCCCGTTCCCGGAGAAGAACTGGTATCCCCTGACACCGGCAGAGGTGATCCGGGCCAACCTCTCCCTCCAGCTTCACACACTCGTTTACCTCGACATCCGGGAAGAAAGGTGTATGACCATCCACGACGCTGTCCTTCTCCTCGAGGAGATGTCGCAGCGCTGCAGTTTCTCGATACCCCTCTACGTGGGGATTGCACGTGCCGGATCGCCAGCTCCGGAGGTATTCTGCGGCGATGCCGGACGGGTCCTTGCCCACGATTTCGGCCCACCCCTCCACGTCCTGATCGTCCCGGGCCCCCTGCACGTGATGGAGAAAGAATACCTCGAACTGTTCGGGGGGCTGGAATGAGCGGGGTCTGGCAGGGGGAGCTTGCCATCCGGGTGGAGACAGCAGAGATCATTCCACCCCGGAATACGGTCTATTTTTCCCTCGCAGAGGAACTGCTCTCGATGTCAGAGTCCTACAGGGCAGACGGCAGCTATTTCATCACCACGGGGGATACCGTCAATGCACTCGCGGCCTTTTCCTACGCCCTCGGGTGGCTTGATGCGGCATCCTGCCTCGGTCTCGTGAGGTTCCGGGCAGGTTCCAGCCGGTGGCTCTTTTCCCGGGAGATGACCCGCGGAGATGAATCCGCCCGCCTGGAGGAGAAGACAGAACGCTACGGGCAGATCCTGGGATCTGCACTCCGGAATGTCGTGGCAGCTCCCCAGGGAGAGACAAATATCGCGAGGGCATGCGAACGAATCCTGTGTGCCTGTTTGGTCCTCGCACAATTCGGCGATCTCTTCCGTTCGTCCGGCATGCGGGAAAATGCACTCGGCTCATACAGCTATGCCCATGCATGGCTCGATGCCGGTGTGCGTGCAGGGCTCTTCCGGGTCCTGGGAAAGCAGGAACTGTTTGCGGTATAAAGAATTCTGCAGGCGTCCCCAAAGCCAGGTAAAAACGTTTATCCGGTATTAAAGCACCATCTATCTCGTTTCAGCCGCCGGACATCTCTCCGGGTGAAGGACCATGAAGAAAAGTGAGAAGCGATGGCTGTGGATATCCATTGGGTTCTCACTCCTTGTCCTTGCAGTCATCCTCCTCTTCACGGTCGATGCCCAGACATTCGTTCTCCTCGAACAGATGAACCCTTTTTTCATCCTCCTTGCACTGCTCATTCACCTTGCTGCNCTCTTCTTCTGGTCACTGCGCATATGGTTCATGAGCCGGGGTCTTGGTTACAGGGTCCCCCTTCTCCATTGCGTAAACCTCGTGTACGCAAATCTCCTCGTCGCTGCCATCACGCCCTCGCAGGCAGGGGGAGAACCAGTCCGCGTCCATGAGCTCTACAGGGCCGGGGTGAAGGTCGGAGATGCAACCGCCATCGTGATCACGGAGAGGATCCTTGACGGGATCGTCCTCGGCCTCGGGGGTGCATTCTTCATGTTCGTCCTCGGGAGCATATGGCAGACCATTGGCTCGGTGTACAGTTATTTCCTCTATATCTCCTGGATTTTCATCACCGGCCTTGTCCTCCTCTTCCTCTACTCTGTGAAAAATCCGCTCATCCTGAAGAACTTCCTTGGCGGTATAGCCCGGCGGATAGCACGATTCAGGGGAAAGGAACGGGCAGATTACTATGCCCAGCGCATCGACAGGGAGGTTGACAATTTCCACTCCACCCTGACCCTCTTCATCCGCCAGGGAAAGAAAGGTCTCCTTCTCGGTCTCGTATGCACGGCACTCTTCTGGTTCCTCGAAGGGATCATCGTCTCGGTGATCCTCGTCGGGCTCTCGCAGCCCCCTATCCTGATCGAGTCCCTGATCATCCAGCTGATCATCGCTATCATCATGATGATACCCCTCACCCCGGGGGGTTCAGGGATTGCCGAGGTCCTCTTTTCCACGATGTATGCACTCTATATCCCGCACGCCCTGATTGGCGTTGTCGTATTGCTCTGGCGCAGCATCCTCTACTATTCGAATATCCTGCTTGGATTCCTGGGAAGTCTCGTCATCGTCCGCAGGGAAGCCGCCAGTCCTGCCAGTGACAAACCTTAAAGTCACGACCGGGCAATTCCTTCTCACAGGCATGGAACCGGTCCGTTGCAGTGTCAAAGGAGTATATATGGCAGTCGGCCCCCTGGGAGCCTCACCTGCAGTCATCATATCGCTCCCGGGGGATGAGATGGTCATCCCGATTTACATCGGTCTCTGGGAAGCCATCTCCATTCGCAACGCACTCAAGGGAGAGGTCCCGCCCCGGCCGCTTACCCACGACCTCTTCGTGGAGTTCATGAGGTCCTTTGACATCGAGCTCCGGGAGATGGTCATCGACTCCCTCGAAGACGGCGTCTATTACGCACGGCTGATCTTCGTCCGGGATCACCACCAGCTGAGCATGGACTGCCGCCCAAGCGACGGGATAGCTCTCTCTCTCCGGTGCAACGCAGGCCTTTTCGTTGACGGGGATGTTATCGCAGGCTCATCCGTCAGTTTCTCGGACCTGCCAGGCCTCCAGGACCTTGATGCGTACCTGGGAGGGTAGGTTACTTCCTCCGGGAATCAAGTTCATCGAGGATCTCGTCCCATTCCACCCCTGCAAGTTTGAGGCTGACCATGAGGTGGAACAGGAGGTCGGCTGCCTCGTACGTAATCTCCTCCCTCCGGCCATTCTTGACGGCGAGGATGAATTCTGTCGCCTCTTCCCCGACCTTTTCGAGGACNCGGTCGATACCCTTTGGATCTGATGCGAGGGATGCGGTGTAGGAGCCGGGCCTTGGGTTTTCCACGCGGTCCCTGATCACCCCGAAGAGATCGGCGAGGAGATCACTCCGGGCCACCCTGTCCCTCCTCCACGATCACCTCTGCAATCTCCGGTCCACCGAACCTCCTGGAGAGCGTTCTTGCCTTCTCGATGGTGATTCCCCCCTTGCCGATGGCGAGTCCGAGATCACCCTTCTGGGTGACAACGATATTGATGGTCCCGGGGACTCCCGACTCCCTGATTGCAGTCACGTGTGCAGGCTTGAACATGTTCCTGATGAACTGGAAGAAATCATCGGAGTACTCGACCATCTCGACCTTCTTGCCGAGGACGTTCTGGAGACGGCGGATATTCTCGCCCTTCCTGCCTATGGCAAGTCCCATGTCTCCCTGCCTGATGACGTAAATGACACGCCCGAATTTTTCATCGATGATACAGTCCAGCGCAGTGGCCCGCGTCAGTATCCTTAATTCCTCGATATATCGTCGTTCTTTGAATCCGATCGTCCGTTCCATCTGATAATCCTTCAGATATATATATCCGGTACTGGGATTTAATGATTGGTCGCTTTCTCTATCCCGTTTGTCCCATGAAAAAGAAGGTTACAGGGGTTGGGTTTCCCACCCGTTTCCCGGTCTTCCCGCCGTATCTCCTGGACCCGGGATGAATGCAGGCAGGACAAGGTTTCCGGGGGAATTGCCATGGGATTAGAATATATAGATTATCAGCCTATCACTCTCCCATATGGAATCGATCAGACTCAAAATCCAGGAGAGGGCTTTTCCGAGCAGGGGCAGGGCCCGGATACACGAGAAACACGTCAAATCCCTCGGGATCTCGGAGGGCGACAGTGTTTCGGTCTCCGCGGCAGGATCCCGAAAGCCGGTCGTGGTCACGGTCTTTGCAGACTCCCTTGTCGACGAGGGATACATCAGGCTCGACCCAAAAGACATCGCAGAGATCGGTGCGGTCTCCGGGGCAGAGGTCACCGTGACCCGTGTCCCGCCGATCACCGAGAAGATCAAGAAGACTGCAGGGGAGACGAAGGAGACCGTTGCAAAGGATGTCGGGAAGGCAAAGGAAGCCATCGGAAAGAAGGTATCCACGGCAAAGGAATCCATGGAAAAGGGCGTTGAGTCGGTGAAGAAAGGCATCCATAAGAAGGATCTCTGATAGAGCGGGAGGAGTACGCGTCATGACAGACATGTGGGCGGTATTTGAACAGTTCCTCCCCGTGATCCTCCTCTTCACCGGCCTGATCATCCTGTACTTCATCATCCGCGAGTTCCGCCTGATGTACACGAGGACGCGGCTTGCCCAGCTCGATCTCGAGCGGGAGAAGATCAACCTCCTGAAGGCTGACATGGAACAGCGGGGACGGCCCTTCTACAGGATCGCACAAAAAGACCTCGAGGAATTGAAGAGACTCGACGAGGAGAACGTGGAACTGGAGACAGACATCCTTGCCCGGCACAGTGCCGTGGAAAAGCGGTTGAAGCGGCTGGAGAGCAAGGTTGCCTTAACAAAGCTCGACCGGATGGTGGAGAAGATCCGGCGCGAGGAAGAGAGGCTTGGGTGATGCAATGACCGAGTACGATACCCCTGGACGGACGCAGGAGAAGTTTCCCTTCATCGAGACCATAAAAGAGATCCCGGCGGCAATCGACGAGCACCTCCCGACGATGGACAAGGGGCTCGATGCGTACTTCGACCAGAACTTTCCGGCGATCATCAGCGAGTGGGGGCTCGTCACCTCCGTCCATTTAAAGAACTTCGAGCGGAGGCTTGACCGTGTCCACCGGCAGATCGATTCCCTCGAGAAGAACCAGAAAGCCCTCGTGGAGAGGGCTGCAGCCCTTGACAAGGAGATAAGGAGGCTTGAGGGGCAATGAGGATGCCGGATTACCTTGGCTCCTACGTGGACCGCCGCATGAAGTACCTGATCGACGAGTGGGACCTTGCAACGCGGCGGGACATCTCGGATCTCGTCTCCCGCCTCTCTGCCCTCGAGGAGGAGGCTCGTCTCTGCGCCGGGTTCGAGGCCGGCGCCTCTGCAAAGCTTGCAGAACTCGAAAAAAGGCTTGAATACATCAGGGGGAGGCGGACATGACGGTTATCATCGGGCTGCTGCTCGTCATCCTCTTTGTCCTCATCGCGTTCATCATCTACTACTACTTCCGGGGGTCGTCGGGGAAGATCGATATCTCCCGGCCGCTGGAGAGCCGGATCGACGAGTACCTCGACCGGAGGTTCGACCTGTTAATCGAGGAGTGGGGGCTCGTCCGGCGGCCGCAGGCCGACCGGTTCAGGGAAGAGATCCTCCCCTCCCTTGCCCGGGACGAGGGGCGGATGGCATCCCTGAAAGCCTTCGAGAAGGAGTTTGGGGAAGAGCTGAACCGGCTGGAGGAGAGAATTGAAGCTCTGGAAAAGCAGGTCACCCGGTAAGCGTCCGGGAGAGGGGTCCGGGGAGGACTTCATCTCCCGGATTCGCAGGGACATCCAGAGGGTGCGGCGGCAGGGCGATCCCCCCGGGCGGGACGCAGCGAGTTTCTCCCGGTTCACCTGCGACCTCTGCAGCGGTTCCTTCCCCCGGAGTGGTTTACGCCAGTGCGCACTCTGCGGGAGGTGGGCATGTGCCTCCTGCTGGACGGAGAAGTACTACTCCTGCAATGCATGCAACGGGATCATCACCCTCCACCTCTCGACCGAGAAGAAGGCGTGAGGGCGGGTCCTTTTTTTCCCGGAAAGGATCGCAGGTATCCTGCGGGACGAGTGTTTTGGTGTCTGCAGTGCACTCTTTGTTCGGTCGGGCAGCCCGGAGACGTGATCTTCCGGATCCCGTGCCCCTGCGGGCCTGCAGGCACCCTGCCGCGGAGTGAGCGGGGGAAGAACGGTGCCTGAAAGTATCTTCGAGCAGTACGCTTTGGACTACGACCGCTGGTTCGACGATCACCCCGACGAATACCGCCTCGAGCTCGCGCGGGTCCGGGCCCTCTTTCCTCCCGCAACCCCCTTCTCCCTCGACGTGGGGGCGGGATCGGGACGGTTCGCCGCACCGCTCGGGATTCCCCTCGGGATCGAGCCTTCCCGGGCGCTCTGCCGGATGGCACAGGCGAGGGGTATTGCGATCGTCCGGGCAGCCGGCGAGGCTGTCCCCTTCAGGGACGCATCCATCCCGTCTGCCCTGATGGTAACCGTCATCTGCTTCCTCGAGGAGCCATCCCGGGTACTCGCCGAGATCCACCGTATCCTCGTCCCCGGAGGCACTCTCGTTCTCGCATTTCTCGAGCGCGGCGGCCCGGTACACCGGAAATACCTCCATGATTCCGGGAAGGGACGGTTCCTCTCCCGTGCACGTTTTTATTCGGGAGAGGAGGTGCAGGTTCTTCTCAGGAATGCAGGTTTTTCTGTCACTGCGATGGATTCCCGGGCGGGGTTCTGCGTCATTGCGGCGCAGAAGGGATGACCAGGAACAGAATTAGACCATTTACGGTGAGATGCGCCACAGGGCAGGGAATCCCGGGCTGCCGGGGAAAACGCCGGAGACGGGTTTTCCTGCACGGGACCTGTCCAGGGACCTGCGCACCCTTTATGTCACCCGCAGGGCTCTGCATGAGAGCATACCGGGGTTCAGGAAGTTGCTTCCCGGGATCCCCTCACCCAGCCCGTGCACCGGCGCGGTCCACGCCCACCGCTCCGGCGAGCAGCATGAAGGCGACGATCGCGTTGTCCCCCCTGTCGTCCCAGCCCGTGATGGCAGAGGGGGAACCGGTCACCGCAGAGAAGAGGACCCCCATCGCAAAGAACGCGAGGACGAGCGAGAGCGCGGGTGCAAGCCTCTGCCAGCCGCCCCGCATCCCCGCAAGTATTGCAGCGATGAAGAGGGAAGCGGCGAAAAAGAGCCACTCTGCCGGCTGGAGGATGTCTGCAAGGAGGTAGGAGAGGAACGGGACAGCCTCCTCCGGCAGGGGGAAGGGTCCAAGGAGCGGCCAGTACCACGTGACCGGCAGGAGCCAGAGGACATCGAGCAGCTGGTGGGAGAGGACACCTGCCGCGGCCGAAAGCACGAGGGTTCCCACCCTGCGGGAATACATCCTCCGGGAAAGAGAGCCTGCAGAAAAGAGGAGGAGGAAGAAGAGGAGGGTGTGGGCATAGATCCGCCCAAAGCCGCCTGACCCGGTGATGAGGAGGCCGAGAGGCTTGTCGATGAGATCGGGCAGGACTGCACCGGCCACTGCCGCTGCAGGGAGGAGCGGATCCCTTCTCCATGCATACAGTGCCATCCCGAGGAGCAGCCCGGCAAGGACGTGGCAGACGATGAACACGCAGAATGAAGGTTGGTGGCAGCGGGCATAAAGGGGAGGGCATTCCCACGGCACTCCAGGCGGCAGCGCGAGATCCAGCCCGTCGTCAGCAGCGGTGATAACCGGGGGGAGGAGTGAACAATCCGGCCGGAGGGGCAGGGTCTTCCTCCCCGTTCCTTCCGCTACGGGTTTTTTGCCGCTCTCTCTTTCGGGAACAGGTCTCCAATCCCTGGAAAGATCAAAGGGGATCTCCGGGAGGACTCTGTCTGGTAGCGGGCGATATAGGCAACCGGGTCCCCTTTCACGGTCACCGTCTCTCCCACGTAGACGCCGCCGGGCATCCTGTTCAGCCGCTCCATGTCGTAGACCCGCGGGCGACCACGAACGTGGTACACCCCCTGCACGGAAGAGATCCCCGCTGCAAGACAACGAGGACTGCAAAAAAAAAGATACCTTTTTCATGACCCCGGTTATTCCTCTAACGCCATGATAAAATTTTCAGAAATATCAGGAATTTTTTTTTAGCCTGGCGGACTGCCGGAATCGCCACCAAGGGTGAAAAAGAACGTTGTCCCCTCCCCGGGCACGCTCCTGGCCCAGACCTGGCCTCCGTGCCTCCTGACGATCCGGTCCACGATGGTCAGGCCGATCCCCGATCCCTCGAACTCGTCCTGCGTGTGCAGCCGCTGGAAGGGTTCGAAGATCTTCTGGCTGTACTTCATGTCAAACCCGGCCCCGTTGTCGCGGACGAAGTAGACGACCCGGGAGTCCTCGACCAGGGACCCGATCCCGACCCGCGCTTTTGCGACGTTCCGGGTGAACTTGACGGCATTGCCGATGAGGTTTGAAAAGACCATGCGGAGCATCACCCGGTCGGCATAACAGGGCGGCAGTTCCCGGACGGAGAACTCGATGGTCCTCTCCTTCTCCAGGGCCTCCAGCTCTGCAATCACCTCCCTGACAAGGGGAACGGGATCGACCCATTCGCGGCTGATATCCTTCCAGCCGAGCCGGGAAAGGGAAAGGACCCCCTCGATCAGCTGGTCCATCAGTTCGACGTTCTGCCGGATGACCCTGATTGCACGCAGTTCTGTTTCGGTCAGGCGGGTCCCGGCTGAATCGGACAGGATGTGCGAGAACCCGTCGATCGCCCGGAGCGGTGCCCGGAGGTCGTGGGAGACAGAGTACGTGAACGCCTCCATCTCCCCCATGGCACGTTCGAGTTCCCTTGTCCGGTCGGCAACCCGCTGCTCCAGTTCAGCGTTCAGCTGCCGGATCTCGGCTTCGACAGACTTCATCCGGCTGATGTCGAGAACGACGCCACGCATTCCGGTGACCTTCCCGCCTTCCCTGCGGGCAGAGGTGTAGACCATGATGGGGACGGATGTCCCGTCCCTCCGGAGCCCCGTGTATTCCGAACCTTCCGTCCTTTGACCCTGCAGGATCGCAGAAAACTGGTGCTTTGCCCTATCCCGGTCTTCCGGTGCAACGATCGAGAAGATGTTTGTTCCCGCCCGCAGGTCACCGGGTGTGTACCCGAAGGCCTCGAGGCCGGCAGGGTTTGCAAACGTCACCTTCCCGGAGAGATCCGTCTCGAAGACTCCCACCGGCAGGAGCGTGACGAGGTTGACGAACCGCTCCTCGCTCACCCTGCACTGGTACATCTCGGCCCTGAGGCGGTCGATCATTGCCTGGATGCTCTCTGCAAGCAGGGAGAGCTCGTAACCGGGGGCAGGCCTGATAGGATGGCAGATATCCCCGGCGGCCACCCTGTCGACGTCCTCGAGGAGCCTCTCGATCGGCCGGGAGACTCTCCGCGAGACGACCATGGCAACGAGGCCGCCGGAGAAGACGACAAGGACGGCAGCAAGCCCGTGCAGGAGGGCGAGTTTCTCAAGCTCGCCGGCGAGCAGGGCATCGTCGTAGGAGATCTTTGCAAAGATGCTTGTGTCTGCACCATAGGCAGGATCGCGCAGATCGATGACCTCCCAGACGGTGGTCTCGCCCGGGTCGTCCTTTACGACCTGCGTGCTCCGGTTCTCCCAGAGGATGTAATCGAGCATGGCTGATTCCTCCGGGGTGGGGACGTAACTTGCGTTGTCCACCAGTCTCTTCTGTTTCTGGAAGAGGAGGACGTCTTTTACGTAGGGATTGAACTCCCGGACCTCCCGTATCACGTCGCCGTGCTGGAGTTCCATCCGCTCCGTGGACAACGCCTCGGAATGCAGCCCGAGCTCGATGATGAACCGGTGGTCGGGTGCAGGCATGTACCCAAACTTCTCCAGGTAACCGGTGTTCCAGTCCATGACGACCCTGTCGGGAAAGTATCCGGTCGTGTTCCATATCCCGTGGAGGTACGCGCAGAAGTCCGGGTAGATGACAGAGAAGTCAAGGCCTGCATCAGGGGGATCCGATGAATATTCAACGATGCACTGGTTGTTGATGAAATGGATCTCCATTCCCCCGATCTTTTCCTGCAGGGAGGAGAGATTTATCCGCGAGGGATCTCCCCCTGCACGGGCATACTCCTCGTTTACGACCCCGAATGCTTCCTCCATCTCGTCGTTGTAGGTATTGTCGTAGATTTTCAACCCCGTGTCGATCATCCGGAAGGAGGTGTCGATGTGCGATTCCGTCATGTGGCGGAGGTTCTGGGCATTCTTCTCGAGGTGGTACCGCGAACTCACGTAATTCATCCATATGCCGGCGAGGAGTGCAACCACGATAATGGCGAAGATGATCCCCGTCAGGAGGACCGAAAATGGCAGTCCCCTCTTCCTTTCGGTCATCAGTCCCCCGCACCTGTGAGAAATGGATACTCATGGTATTTAAGGAAGAGCACCCCGGCCGCCCGGAGGCAGGCTCCCTTCCATTCCTCTGGAGCATCGGCAGGGCGGAGAGTCCCGAGCCTCCCGGAGGGGGATGGGGGGCGAGGTTCCCCCGGATCCCTGCATTCCCGGCAGGCAGGATCGATCGTTGTGGAAATACCTGCTGCTGCCGCCTGCACTGCGCTTTTCCGGACGGTATCCCTGCGCCCGCCGTGCAGAGGAACACCGTTTCAAAAGAGTGCGTGGCAGAAGTTCTCCGCGATCCCCGTCACCGTCAGGGTGAGCCCGGATGCGATCACGAACCCGGCCGTCGTGAAGAGGACCGTCGGCCACCGCGGCCACCCGAGGATCCAAGCAATCACGGGAGTCCCGTAGAGGCCGATCCCGGGGATCCACGCGATGAAGACGCAGGAGACGGCTCCGTACGAGTGGATGGCAGGGTGCTTCTCCATCACCTTCCCGACCTTCCCGATCCAGCGTGCGACCCGGGCCGACGAGAGGGCGAGGGCCTCGCAGACCTCGAGGATGCAGGAGACGACACCGACTGCAAAGGATGCCATCAGGAAGAGGATGACCGGGTCGGCAAGGCCGAGGGGGTGGCCGAGGGGTGGCGCTGCACCCTGCAGGATGAAAGCAGAGGCAATCAGGGAGAATACCTTCTGGTACGGAATACCGAGGACCGCCGCCGTCACGAGGGGGACGGCGACCACGAAGGCGAGGAGGAAGAGGATCCCCCGCGAGAGCTCCGCGAGCACCCTGACATGGGAGCGGAGCGTGTCAAACATGGAGACAGGTGGTCTCCGGAGCCTGATATGGTTTGCCGTGACGGAAAGGGAGCGGGGTGCCACAGGGATCGTGGGGTCTCCCCTGCAGACGATTTGCCCTGGCGGGGATGGATCGGATGGACAGCAGGCTTTGGTCCGGCATGGACGGCGGGGGCGAAAGGGACGTAGAGGGCGAAAGGGACGTAGAGGGCGAAAGGGACGACTGGGGGCGAAAGGAACGGTAAGGCCTGCATGGATGCTGGTGCCGGCATGGCTATTTCGGTCTGCCCGGCGAAGGGACCCGGGATGCAAAAGACCCTGCATTTTCCCGCCCGGAAAGGGCCGGGAGTGCGAACCGGGGATGCTGTTCCGGCGCTGTATTTTTGCACCAGGGGCAGCAAAAGGGTGCAGCAGAAGGGGAACTGGTGTCCCCGGGAGGTCCCCGTGCCTCCCGGTCATCAGGCAAGGTCGAGGAAGTTTGCAAGCAGCAGGAGTCCCCTGGCACCGCTCTTCTCGGGGTGGAACTGGACGCCAAAGACGCACCCCCCGTCCCAGATGGCGGATGCAAACGGGATGATGTACTCCGTCCTGGCAAGGGTATGGGGACTGTCCGTATCGGCATAGTACGAGTGGACGAAGTACATGTAGTCTCCGGGCTTCAACCCCTCAAAGAGCGGATGATCTCTTCGGATCTCAGCGAGCGAGTTCCACCCCATGTGGGGGACCTTGTGGCTTGCGACCCTCGGGAACCTCCGCACTGTCCCGGGGACGAGGCCGAGACCCCGGTGCAGGCCCTGCTCCTCGCTCCACTCGAGCATCATCTGCATCCCGAGGCATATCCCGAGCACCGGCACCGACCGCGATGCCTCGAGGATGACCGCCCGCAGGTCCCCCAGCTGCTCCATCCCGTCGCGGAACGCCCCGACACCCGGCAGGACGATGCCGTCTGCGGAGGCGACCTCGGCCGGGTCCGTGGTGATGACCGGCATCCCGCCTGCCTTCTCGAGCCCCCGGCGGACCGACCGCAGGTTCCCAAGGCCATAATCAACAATTGTAATCTTCTTCATGCTCCGACCCCCGGATCCGCCATCCGTCATTATCCACCCACGAACCGGGCAGCCCCGCTGCCTCCTGCCATTCCTTCAGCCGGGCATGCCACTCCGCCCAGAGGGCGGGGTATCGCCCGCTGACGTGGCAGATGACGGCCCGGTCGCTCGACGGGCACATGTAGCACCCGATCCTGTCTATCCCCTCGCCGTAGAGCCTGTTGAAGGGCGCTTTCTCCCGGAAGATGTAGAGCCAGACGTGGAGGGCCGTCCAGTGATGGATGGGTGCGGCAGAGACCTGGGAGGGGATGTGCGGGTTGCGCCAGACCCGGTTGCTCGCCATCCGGCGTGCCGACTCGTACTTCCTCTGCCCGATGAAGGAGAGGCACTCCCCCCACGTTTTCCTGATGACCCCGTCAGCGGGCAGGAGCTTTGCAATCCGGCAGCACCACCGGAAGTCCCGGGCAGGCGGCCCCCGGCGGGCAAAGGTCTCCCAGAACGCACCATTGCCCTCGGCCCGGACGACCGGGAGACCATACTTCTCTGCAACCTCAGCGACATTCTCATACGTCTCCGGGAACTCAAGCCCGGTGTCTGCAAANAGGAGCGGGACGTCCCCGAGTGCCTTCCGGACGACAAGCAGCGNCGCAAGGCTGTCCTTTCCCCCCGAGTAGGAGACGTTTCTGGGGAGGGCGTATTTTTCGGCAACGTTTCGTGCAAACCGGATCGCCTCCTCCTCGTACTCCGAGAGCGGCCCGGCACTGGCAGAGACGGCATCCTCCCACGTCGCCTCCCCCGGGACGATGACCGACGGCGTGGTCCGGCGTGTCCGGACGACGAGCCCCCGCTCCATCGACCCTGCCTCTGCCGCGTCCACCTTCGCCCTGCCGACGCCGATGCACTCCCCGTTCCGGTCGAGGACATAGACCTCGTCGCCCGCGAGGATCGAGGGCTCGATCGCGACGACGCCAGGAGCAAGCACGCTCCCCGACCTCTCGCGGATGGCTTCCGCTGCCCCCTCGTCGACCCGCACCCACTTTCGTGCAGGGGAGAGGAGCCCGAAGGCCTCGCTCCGGGGGATGGCCTCCCACCGCTTCTCCTCCGGGATGAACCGGATTGCCCCGGCAACTCCCCCGCCGACGATCACCTCCTCCATCCGGTCGGTGTCCGGGACCTTGTTGAGGAGGGCGAGGTGTCCGGGAGGCACGAGGGGAGAACCGAAGTGCGCAGAGAAGACACGGTTGACAAGGGCAACGTCACCCGGAAATGCCGGGCGTGCATCGCCGGGGGGTGTCAGGAGCACCCGGCGGGTCGCCCCGCCGCACCGCGAGCACTCGCGGGAGAGAACGGGCGTATGGCAGGAATCGCACCACCAGAGCATTCCCCGGGAAGAAAGGGGTGTCCGCATTGCACCTTAGACTTGTGCAGATTTTCCCATAAATAGAAAT
>Ga0067045_1002712_pt1 | contig 51986 bp, 54 predicted proteins | sample TerdegcTABiofilm_FD_59184 | JGI IMG/M metagenome (GOLD analysis project Ga0067045, IMG submission 59184) | Combined Assembly of (Gp0054472, Gp0054536) Wastewater bioreactor microbial communities from Singapore -Terephthalate degrading...
ATACCACTTTGTTTACTATAATAGCAGATGAAAAGTTAGTTATCAACAAAGAATGTTAGCCCGCAGGGCCATGCTAAAATCAAAAAGACAAGATAGCTGCGAAAAGGGTATTAGCACTAAATATAGGGCGCAGTCAATGAAATCAGTCTGCTTGCAAATATTGACATATGAGACAAGCTGATTTATAATTTAACAATGCGCAACATTGTTGATGAACCCAGGTCTTAATAATATGGGAGGTAAATTAAGGTGAAACGGACATATCAGCCCAAAAATAGAAGGCATAAAAGAATCCATGGCTTTTTAGCTAGGATGAGCAGCCAAGGCGGACGAAAAGTATTAAAACGCAGACGTATGAAAGGGAGAAAGAGGTTAACCGCATAAGGCCACCTGGTGGCCTTTTGTAGTATTGTCAGCAATATGATTTATCGATGATTAAGGTGTGAAAATTGTTAAGGCAAGAATTCAGATTAAAAAGCAAGGCCAGAATTAATGAGGTGTATAAACGAGGAAAATCGTTGGCAACCGCACATATTGTCATGTATTATTATCTGGTTGGCAATGACAATAAACATACAAAAGTATGCTTTTCCGTCTCCAAAAAAATTGGAAAGGCAGTTGAACGTAATAAGATCAAAAGAAGAATGAGAGAGTGCATAAAGAAATTCATGCCTTGTCTTGACAAAAGGTACAACTTAATTTTTATTGCTAGGGCTAATATAAAAGGAATTTCATACTTAGATGTTGAAAAAAACATAATGAAACTGCTGAAAAAAGCGGGAATATTACTGGATGGAAAAGGATGAAAAGGTTAATACTGACTATTATTAAGGTATACCAAAATTATATATCTCCATTGAAGGGTAGAACCTGCAGGTTTTATCCAACATGCTCCCAGTATGCTTTAGAAGCAGTAAATAAGTATGGAGCAATAAAGGGATCATTACTTGCGATTAAACGAGTAATAAGATGCCATCCCTTTCACCCCGGTGGGTACGACCCGCTTACATAAACTTTTGTTTAACAGGAGCAAGATCAAAATATATTGATATATTGACCAAATTTACGGCAAAAAGGAGGTGACCCTGTTACAACAATTTGTAACAGGAATGGTTTTGTGGCAGGCATTGGTTGATTTTGTCGCTTCTATCCTCAGATTTTTATACGATTTTACTGTAAAGATAGGAATTCCTAGCTATGGGCTGGCGATCATTTTTTTGACCCTATTGATCAAGGTGGTGTTGTACCCTTTAACGCAAAAGCAGATGTACTCTATGAAAAAAATGCAGGAATTGCAACCAAAAGTTAATGAGATCCAACAGAAATATAAGAAGAATCCAGAAAAAGCTAACCAGGCTATTATGGAGCTGTACAAGGAACACAAGGCAAATCCAATGTCCGGCTGTTTTCCTCTTTTATTGCAGATGCCGATATTAATTGCGCTATTTCAAGCCTTGCAAAGATTTCAGTATAATGATTTGGGAGCAAGTTTTTTATGGATTCCTCATTTGAAGAACCCAGATCCATATTATATAATACCAGTATTGGTGGCCCTGACGACGTATTTACAGTCCAAGCTAACGACGCCGACTAATAGCACTAATACAGGACCGGCAGCAAATACCCAAAAGATGATGTTGTATTTTATGCCCATATTTATTGGATACATAAGCATAAATTTTCCTTCCGGGCTGGGGTTGTATTGGATTTTCTTCAGTATTTTCGGCACCATACAGCAGATCTACATTAATCGCCAACCTGGTTTGCAAAAGGGGGAAGCAGGCGGTAAATGAAAACCATAGAAGTTACGGCACGAACAGTTGATGAGGCCAAAAAAGTTGCAGCAGAGAAACTTGGGGTGCAATTAGAAAATTTAAAAATCGAGGTTTTAGAGGAATCAAGCAAAGGTTTTTTGGGGATACTTGGCGGGAAGCAAGCGCGGATAAAGGCCAGTGTAAAGGAAAACGGGCTGGAAAAGGCCAAGGAATACATCAGAAGAATAACAGAAGTAGTTGGAGCAAAGGCCGAAATCCATACTGAAGAAGAAGGAGAGTATGTGAAGATCACCCTGTCAGGAGAAAACATAGGTGTCTTGATTGGCAGAAGGGGGGAAACCCTGGATGCCCTTCAATACCTTGTCAATTTGGTGGCCAACAGGCGGGTGAGCGAGAAGAAGAAGATCATTTTGGATGCAGAAGGATATAGAAAAAGAAGGGAAGATACGCTGGAAAAACTGGCCCGCAAACTGGCAGACCGGGTGAAAAGGACCGGGCAGCAGGTGGCGCTTGAACCAATGAACCCTCAGGAACGGAGGATAATTCACACCACCTTGCAAAACGACCGCTATGTCAGGACGATGAGCGAAGGAGAGGAACCCTACAGAAAAGTCGTGATTTTGCCAAGACGATAGCAGAAGATGTATCAGCCTGGTTTTGCCAGGCTTTATTTAATTCTCATTCGACTCTAATTCCGACTCTAATTCGACCAGACTTGTTGTTATCGGCGGTAAACGAAAACGAACAAAAAATGCCGTTTGATGGAGGTTAAGGCGAATGGACGATACTATTGCTGCCGTCTCTACAGCGCCGGGGGCAGCTGGCATCGGGATAATACGCATTTCTGGGCCCGAAGCAGAGAAAATAGCAGATCGGGTGTTTACAAGCAAACGCGGGGCAAAGCTGAAGGATAGACCATCATATACCATTACCTTTGGAATAATCGTAGATGAGGATGGCAAACCGATAGACGAGGCATTAGCGCTTGTGATGCGAGGCCCATCAAGTTTTACAGGCGAGGATGTGGTCGAACTGCACTGCCATGGCGGCATGTGCCTGCTGCAAAGGATCCTGGAACTGGTTTTGAAAGCAGGAGCCAGAATGGCAGAGCCCGGAGAGTTCAGCAAACGGGCTTTTTTGAACGGGAAGCTTGATCTTACAAGGGCTGAAGCAATCATGGACGTGATTAGTGCCAAGACGGTTGATGCGGTTAAGGCTGCTGCAAGAAACCTGAGGGGCGCGGTTTATGATGAAATAAAAGCGATAAAAGACCAGATTATGGAATATATTGCCCACTTGGAAGCGGACATAGATTTTCCGGAGGAGGATTTTGCAAGGCAGGATAATGAGCGGATGGTTCAAGGATTAATCGAGATGGGAGAAAGAATAAACGAGCTGCTTAAGACATACGACAGCGGAAGAATAATAAAATACGGGCTTAAAACCGTTTTGACAGGGAGGCCAAACGTTGGCAAATCTAGTTTGCTGAATGCGCTATTGAAGGAAAGAAGGGCAATTGTCACAGATATTCCTGGAACAACCCGGGACACCATTGAAGAGTATTACAACCTGGGGGGAATCCCGCTGGTCCTTATTGACACGGCAGGATTGAGGGAAACCAAAGATGAAGTGGAAAGGCTCGGTGTCGAAAAGGCCAAAGAAGTCGCGGAGGAAGCCGATTTGATACTGTACGTAATTGATGCATCCGAAGGAATAACAGAGGGCGACCTGGAATTGATAAAAGGGTTTCCGGCAGACAAGATGCTGGTTGTACTGAATAAAATAGACCTTCTTGATGAAAACACGGAGGAAAAAGAAATTGCCGATGATTTACCGGGTTACCATGTTTTGCACATTTCGGCCAAGAAAGGGATCGGATTAAGGGATTTGGAAGAAACCATCAGGCAAATGGTTTTTAGACACGGATTCCAAGCTGGAGATGGGCCAATGATCAATAATATCAGGCAAAAGGATGCCCTGGAAAAATCCCTTCAGGCCTTGGCCGCGGCCCGGGAAGGGATACAAAAAGGGACGCCGTCGGATTTGGTCGCTATTGATCTCAGGCAGGCCTGGATGAACCTGGGAGAAATAACTGGGGAAACGCTTGACGAAAGTATTATCGATGCAATATTCTCGAGGTTTTGTCTTGGAAAGTAGGGGATAATAATGGGATATGAAGCTGGAAGTTATGACTGCATTGTAGTGGGGGCCGGGCATGCCGGTTGTGAAGCGGCACTGGCGGCAGCCAGATTGGGATGCAGGACACTTATCGTTACGCTGAACATGGAGAATATAGGACTTATGCCATGCAACCCTTCCATTGGAGGACCGGCAAAAGGCCATCTGGTAAGAGAAATCGACGCACTAGGCGGAGAAATGGGCAAAAACATTGACGAAACTTACATTCAAATCAGGTTGTTGAATACCGGCAAAGGGCCGGCGGTTTACGCTTTAAGGGCACAGGCAGACAAACAGGCTTACGGAAGAAGGATGACCAGGGTCTTGCAGAGCCAGGCAAACCTGGACGTGAAACAGCTGCTGGTCGAAAGGCTTCTCGTTAACCCGCGCGGAGAAATAGAAGGAATTGAGACCGAAACTGGCGCGGTATACAGGGCAAAGACAGTAATACTTTGTACTGGAACATATCTCAGGGGCAGGATAATTATTGGCGAAGTTTCATATCAAGGAGGGCCAAACGGGCAACGGGCTGCAATTAAGCTCTCTGAATCGATGAAACAATTGGGTATAGAACTTGGGAGATTCAAGACGGGTACGCCGGCTAGGGTGGATGCCAGGACGGTCCGGCTTGAAGACATGTCGGTCCAACCTGGTGATGAGGAACATGAATATTTTTCCTTTATGACAGAGAGCGGACGAAAGATTAACATACCCTGCTATTTGACGTACACCAACGAAAGAACCCACGAGATCATTAGGAATAATCTGCACCGTTCGCCTTTGTATACAGGAAAAATAGAAGGAACGGGGCCCAGATACTGCCCGTCCATCGAGGACAAAGTAGTCCGGTTTTCCGACAGGGAACGGCACCAGATTTTTTTGGAGCCGGAAGGGCTTGATACCTGCGAGATGTATGTGCAGGGGATGTCTTCCAGCCTTCCTGAAGAAGTGCAGCAGGCTTTTTTAAGAACGGTCAAGGGAATGGAAAACGTTGAAATAATGAGGACCGGTTATGCCATCGAATATGACTATGTAATTCCAACCCAGCTGAAACTATCTCTGGAGATGAAGAACATCCCCGGGTTGTTTTGTGCCGGGCAGATCAACGGTTCCTCTGGATATGAAGAAGCGGCTGCACAAGGATTGATGGCCGGAATTAATGCAGCTATGAAAGTAAAGGGAAAGGAACCATTGGTATTAAAAAGGTCCGAAGCATATATCGGTGTTTTGATTGACGACCTTGTAACCAAAGGGACCAACGAACCGTATCGCCTGATGACTTCAAGGGCGGAGTACCGTCTGTTGCTAAGGCAGGACAATGCGGATTTGAGACTTACTGATATTGGGTGGAAAATTGGGCTTGTAACCAGAGAGCGTTATGAAAAGTATTTGGCCAAAAGGAGACTTCTGGAAACAGAACTGCAAAGGCTGAAAAAGACAATGGCCTCACCAACGGATCAACGGATCGAAGGCTTGTTGAACAGAAAGGGCAGCCCGCCTTTAAGACAAGGGATTACGCTGTACGACCTGTTAAGAAGGGCTGAAATAGAGTATCAGGACTTGCAGGGAATCGGGCTGGGGGACGAGTTGCCGTTGGATGTGGTCAAACAAATAAACATCCAGATAAAATACGAAGGGTATATTGAAAAACAGCTTGCCCAGGCGGTAAAATTCGAACGATTGGAAAACAAGCGGCTGCCTGAGGATTTGCCATATGAAGAAATTAAGGGGTTATCCACGGAAGCAAGGCAAAAGCTGGCGAAATTGAAGCCTCAGTCCATTGGGCAAGCATCAAGAGTGTCGGGAGTTTCGCCGGCCGATATATCTGTACTGCTTGTTTATTTGGAACAGAAACGAAGGAAGGAAAGCCACGAATGAGATTGCTAAAATACATGCTTGCTGATATAGGTATTAGCATCAGCGATGAAAACCTAGAGAAATTCAAGGTGTTTTATGAAGAGCTGATCGATTGGAATGAGAGGTTTAATTTAACCGCAATAACTGATAAAGAGAAGGTTATTGTCAAGCATTTTTATGATTCACTGTTAGCTGTAAACACCAAAGGATGGACGGGGGATGGAGCGCTGGTCGACATTGGGACCGGGGCTGGATTCCCCGGGGTTCCATTGAAGATCATTAATCCTAAAATGACGGTGACTTTGATCGATTCGGCGGCTAAAAAGGCGACCTTTTTAAAAAACCTGATGGCCAGGCTCGAGCTTAACGGCGTAGAAGTGGTGCAGGGGCGGGCAGAAGAGATAGCGAGGCGTGAAGAATACAGAAATAGCTTTGATTTTGCCGTGATCAGGGCGGTTGCCGGCATACCGGTGCTTTTGGAATACGGGTTGCCGCTGTTGAAGTTGCGAGGGAAATTGATTATTTATAAGGGACCGGACTGGGAAACAGAGTTTGTAAGCGCGCAAGAGGCGTTGAACGAATTGGGCGGAGAGGTTATAGAGGTTTATAAGGCGAAGCTACCACAAAATGAAGGAGAACGAGTATTAATTACGGTAGAAAAAACAAAAGAAACACCCGCCCGATATCCACGAAGGCCCGGAGTGCCAGAAAAAAAGCCCATATTAAAATGGAAAAAATAGTAAAATAAGCAGGAGATTTTTATTTTGAGGCGAATTAATTATGTAGAATGAACGATAAGAGGGGAAAAACAATGGTTAAGGAATCGCTAACGAAGATGTTTGGTTTCAGCCAGAGCGAAAATAGAAATGAATACGTGCATGAGCTAAACATCAAAGATATCAGGCCAAATCCATATCAGCCGAGAAAGTTTTTTGACCCCATTCAGATGGATGATTTAGCCAAATCAATAAAGGAATTTGGAATAATACAGCCCTTAATCGTACGGCGAAAGGATAACCATTACGAAATAATAGCCGGAGAGAGAAGGATGCGGGCAGCCCAGATGGTTGGGATGAAAACGGTCCCCGCTATTGTCAGGAATGCCGACGAGAAAGAAATGGCTGAGATGGCGTTGATCGAAAATCTGCAAAGGGAGGATTTGAATTATTTTGAAGAAGCGGAAGGCTATAAACGGCTTATTGAAGAATTTTCCTTGACGCAGGAAGAGATTGCCCGGAGAGTAGGGAAGAGCCAGTCCACCATCGCAAATAAGATAAGATTATTGAAACTGTCGGAAAGGGTCCGGAAGAATATTGCCATTGAACTTATAACCGAGCGGCATGCCCGCGCCCTGCTGAAACTGCCGGACGAAGAAACGCAGTTGAGCGCCTTGAAGGAGATATATGAACAAGAACTGAATGTTCGGGAGACCGATGCTCTTGTTGAGCGCCTGTTGCGTTCGCGGGAGAAAAAAACTCAAGGAAAGAGCAAAAAGATAGTAAGGATTTTTAAGGATATCAGAATTTATTTGAACGCTATAAAGTCAGCCGTCGCTGAGATTGAGAACGCCGGGTTGGATGTTAAAGTTAGCGAAAGCGATCATGTCGATTATGTTCAGGTAGTGATTCAGATTTCAAAGAACAGGAAAAAAACGCAATGAGAACGGCGGAACCCTGAAAAGGGTTTTTTATTTTTCCAACATAAAGAATGTTTCACGTGAAACATTCTTTATGTTTAAATTAAAAACAATAGCAATAGAAGAAATAAATAATTACCGGGCTAGAAGGAAGACAGGAAAAAATGTGGAATAAAATTTGAGGGATGAAACGGGAAGAAGAGGTGTAATTAATGGGAAAGATAATCACCATCGCCAATCAGAAGGGTGGGGTCGCCAAGACGACAACAGCGGTTAATCTAGGGTCCTGCCTGGCGACGATGGGAAAGAAAGTGCTGCTCGTAGATATGGACCCCCAGGGGAACGCCACCAGCGGGGTGGGCGTACCTAAAACCGGCATAAGTCGCTGCATTTACGACTGCATAATCAATGATATACCTGTGAACTCAATAATAAAGAATACTGATATTGAAAACCTGTTTATTGCTCCGTCTACGATCCAGCTGGCCGGGGCTGAAGTCGAACTGGTTTCGGCAATTTCGAGGGAAATGAAGCTGAAAAAAGCCCTCCTGCCGATTAAAAACAGATACGACTATATTTTTATAGACTGCCCGCCCTCACTGGGCTTGCTGACTCTCAACGCCATGACGGCTGCCGACAGCCTATTGATCCCTATACAGTGCGAGTATTATGCTCTGGAAGGGCTAGGGCAATTGATGAACACGATTGCCTTAGTAAAAAAACACTTGAATCCAGGGCTGGAAATAGAAGGGGTTGTCCTGACTATGTTCGACGCCAGAACCAACTTGTCTGTTCAAGTAGCGGAAGAAGTAAAGGCGTATTTCAAAGACAAGGTATTCAATTCAATCATCCCGCGCAATGTCCGTCTGAGCGAAGCCCCAAGCTACGGGAAGCCAATAATAACCTATGATCCTAAATCAAAAGGAGCGGAACAATACCTTGATTTAGCCAAGGAGGTCATTGAACGTGAATAAGAGCCGCCTGGGAAGAGGACTTTCTGCGCTTATACCCACGGGCCCGGATTTATTGTTCAAGGATGAACCGGCGACCGAAATAAAGCTGGAACTGATCAGACCGAACTCCTTTCAGCCGCGAAAAAACTTTGATCAAGACAAGCTGGATGAATTGGCCCGTTCCATTCAGGAGCACGGGGTTGTTCAGCCAATTGTGGTTCGGCCATTGGGGAATGGGGAATATGAACTGGTGGCGGGTGAGAGACGACTCAGGGCCTGCCAGCAGCTTCGCCTGGAAAAGATACCGGCCGTGGTGAAGGAACTGGCTGACCGCCAGATGGTGGAGATCGCCCTCATTGAAAACATTCAAAGGGAAGACTTGAATCCGGTGGAAGAGGCAGCCGCCTATAAGAGGCTGATGGAAGAGTTTGATTTGACGCAGGAGGAAATAGCCCAGAAAATATCCAAGAGCCGCTCGTTTGTGGCCAATATGCTCAGACTGCTGAAGCTGCCGTCGCCGGTGCTGGAGATGCTTTCCTCCGGACGCTTGACGGTTGGGCATGTTAGGCCATTGCTGGCCCTGGAGAACGAGGATCTGCAGGTGAAATTGGCCAGAGAAATGGCGGAAAAGAACCTGACGGTCAGGGATGCAGAGGAATTGGCCAAACGTCAAGCGGCAGATAAAGATGAAGTGGGCAGAATAGTGAAAAAGAGCAAACAGGACAGGCTTTCCCCCGCTATTCAGGATTTGGAATCTAGATTGAGAAGTCTTTGCGGGACCAAGGTAAGGATTAGGCAGATGGGGGAAAAAGGGAGGATCGAAATCGATTATTACAGCAGCGAGGATTTGGACCGAATTGTGTCTGTTTTGCTGAAAGAAGAATGCCTGTAATTTAATGACGAATTTGGAAATCAACCAAATATGTGCAAATCATCCAAATATATTTAATAAGCGGAAAGTGAAAATAGTAACTAGCAATATCCAACGAAGTGTAGTATAATTTCCTATGAAGAGACACGGCCAAAGATTTTTTTTGGCCGTGATTTGTGATAGTTATAACTATCACAGAGGCTTTGTTGTCTGTGAATCTTTAAGGGGGTAGAAGAAGAATGAGTTGCCTTTGCCAATGCGGCACCGGAAAGGTATCGGAAGTGCTTGCGCACATTGACCGCATCATTGACGCCTATCAAGGACAGAAAGGCGCCTTAATTCCTGTGCTGCACCAAGTCCAGGAACATTTGGGGTATCTGCCGGAGGATGTACAGGCCTACATCGCCGAAAAGCTGAATGTTCCATTGAGCGAGGTCTACGGGGTCGTCAGCTTTTACACGCTTTTCAGCACAGAGCCCAAGGGCAAGTATAAAATAAGCGTGTGCCTCGGAACTGCCTGTTATGTCAAAGGTTCAGGGCAAATTCTGGAGGAACTGGAAAAAGAGCTGAACATCAGTGTGGGCAAAACCACGGAAGACGGTCTGTTTACGCTGGAAGCCTGCCGCTGCCTTGGGTGTTGCGGCCTGGCCCCTGTCCTTATGGTTAATGATAACGTTCACGGCCGCCTGACCAAAAATGATGTTGGCGCGATCGTTAAAAAGTACAGGGAATTAGGTTAGAGGAGGGGCGCAGATGCGGTCGATAAACGAATTGAAAGCATTGAAAGAAAAAGTGGAAAAGACCATAGCTGTCAGAGAAAACAAGGGAGCGCCGACGGTCATTGTTCACATGGGGACCTGCGGGATAGCTAACGGCGCGCGGGATGTCCTGAATGCTGTCATGGAAGAACTCAAAATTCGCGAACTGACAGATATACATGTTACCCAAACCGGCTGCCCCGGATTGTGCCATAAGGAGCCGCTGATTACAGTATCTTTCCCCGGCAAGAAGCCTTACCTTTATGGAAAGGTCACGCCGGACAACGCCAGAAAGATAATCCTGCAGCATGTGGTTAACGGCCAGCCGGTGGCCGAGTGGCTGGTAAATAAAGAGGAATAGCCGGGGAGTCTAATGCAGAAGGAGGAGTTGATATGGAGTTTTATCGTTCGCACGTGCTTGTTTGCACCGGCACCGGCTGCACCTCTTCAGACAGCCGGCTGGTCAAAAGCAGATTGCAGAAAGAAATAGAGGATAAAGGGCTGGAAAAAGAAGTCAGGGTCGTGGAAACGGGTTGTTTCGGTTTTTGCAACCTGGGCCCGATCATGGTTGTCTATCCAGAAGGGACGTTTTATTGCCGGGTTAAACCCGAGGATGTCAAAGACATCGTGGAAGAACACCTGATCAAGGGAAGGCCCGTTCAGCGCCTGCTTTACCGCGAGGCGGACCAGGAGATAAAGACAACCGACTTTGAAAACATCGATTTCTTCAAAGCCCAGAAGCGCATTGTGCTGTCTAACTGCGGCCTGATTAACCCGGAAAAGATCGAAGAATACATTGCCCGTGACGGTTACTTCGCCTTGGCCAAGGTCCTGTATGAAATGACCCCGCGTGATGTGATCGAAACGGTTAAAAAGTCAGGTCTTAGAGGCCGCGGCGGCGGGGGCTTCCCCACCGGGCTGAAATGGGAATTCGCTTACAATTCTAAAGCAGACCAGAAATACGTGGTCTGCAATGCGGACGAAGGAGACCCCGGAGCATTTATGGACCGCAGCGTCCTGGAGGGCGACCCGCATTCCGTGCTTGAAGCCATGGCTATTGCCGGCTATGCCATTGGCGCCAATCAGGGGTACATTTACGTGCGCGCCGAGTATCCAATCGCCGTTGAACGCCTCCGCGTGGCCATCAAACAAGCCCGCGAACTGGGGCTGCTGGGGAAAAACATTTTCAGCAGGGGGTTTGATTTCGACATTGATCTGCGCCTGGGTGCGGGAGCGTTTGTCTGCGGCGAGGAGACCGCGCTGCTGGCTTCAATCGAGGGCCGAAGAGGAGAACCGAGGCCGAGGCCGCCATTCCCGGCCGTGGAAGGGTTGTGGGGAAAGCCGACCATCATCAACAACGTAGAAACGTTTGCCAACATACCCCATATAATCCGTAACGGGGCCGAATGGTTCGCGTCGATTGGGACGGAGAAGAGCAAAGGCACGAAGGTGTTCGCGCTGGCCGGGAAAATAAACAACACCGGGCTTATTGAAGTTCCGATGGGGACTACTCTCAGAACAATCATTTATGAAATCGGCGGCGGCATCCCTAACGGCAAGAAGTTTAAGGCCGCTCAAACGGGAGGGCCGTCCGGCGGCTGCATTCCAGCCAAACACCTGGATATGGAAATCGACTACGACAACCTGCTATCGATTGGTTCGATGATGGGGTCCGGCGGGATGATCATCATGGACGAGGACACCTGCATGGTCGATATCGCCAGGTTTTTCCTGGAATTTACCCAGGACGAATCCTGCGGCAAGTGTCCGCCCTGCCGGATCGGGACCAAGCGCATGCTGGAAATATTGACGAGGATCACCGAAGGGAAAGGAAAGCCGGAAGACTTAGAAAACTTGGAAACACTGGCTCTAACAATAAAGAACGCCTCCCTGTGCGGCCTGGGGCAGACCGCGCCCAACCCGGTGCTTAGCACCTTGCGTTTCTTCAGGGACGAGTACGAAGCCCACATTTTCGATAAAAAATGCCCGGCCGGGGTTTGCCAGGCGTTGCTCACCTATACCATCCTTCCGGACAAGTGCCGGGGTTGCGGACTGTGCGCACGCAGCTGCCCGGTGGAGGCCATAACCGGCAAGGTTAAGGAACCGTATGTGATTGACCCTGAAAAATGCATCAAATGCGGCACCTGCCTGGAAAAATGCAAATTCGGGGCCATAGTGAAGAAATAGCAGCCCAAAATAGAGTCGAGGAGTGTGAATGTGCGTGGAAATGGTAACATTGACGATCGACGGCCAGGAAGTGCGGGCGCCTGCCGGCTCTACGGTCCTGGAAGCCGCGCGGAAGGCCGGGATTGAGATACCTACCTTGTGCTATCTGAAAGAGATCAACAAAATCGGCGCCTGCCGGGTCTGCCTGGTGGAAATCGAAAAGACGAAGGGCCTGCAGCCTTCCTGTGTATACCCGGTAGCAGAGGGAATGAAAGTGAAAACCAATACACCGGTAATCCGGGAAGCCCGCAAGGCGGTGGTGGAACTGATCCTCTCCAACCATCCCAAGGATTGCCTGACTTGCAGTCGAAACACCAACTGCGAGCTCCAGGCCCTGGCCAAAAAGCTGGGGATAAAAGACATCCGCTTTGAAGGCGAGAATACAGAGTTTCCGGTAGATTCATCGTCGCCGGCGATTGAAAGGATCCCCGACAAGTGCATACTCTGCCGGCGGTGCGTAAGTGTCTGCAACCAGGTGCAGGGGGTTGGCGTGCTGGGCGTAACGGAACGAGGCTTTGAAAGCATTGTAGCGCCCCCGTTTTACCGGGAGCTGAACGATGTCAACTGCGTGCTCTGTGGCCAGTGCGTCAACGTGTGCCCGGTGGGTGCACTGAGGGAGAAAGACCATACCAAGATGGTCTGGGAAGCCATCAATGATCCCGAAAAAATAGTTGTCGTTCAAACCGCTCCTGCTGTCAGGGCTGCCTTGGGAGAAGAGTTCGGATATCCCATCGGCACGTCGGTTACCGGCAAGATGGTGGCTGCCTTAAGAAGGTTGGGCTTTGACTGGGTGTTTGATACCGATTTTACCGCAGACCTTACAATTCTTGAAGAAGGCAGCGAACTGCTCGAGCGCCTGAAAAAAGGAGGCAAATTGCCGCTTATCACTTCCTGCAGCCCAGGCTGGGTCAAATACTGCGAACATCATTATCCTGAGTTTCTGGATAACCTCTCAACGGCCAAATCACCCCAGCAGATGTTTGGAGCGCTGGCCAAGACCTATTTCGCCGAAAAAATCGGGGCGGATCCCGCCAGGGTCTATTCGGTTTCCATCATGCCCTGCACAGCCAAGAAGTTTGAACGACAGCGCCCGGAGATGAAGGCCAGCGGTTTTGCTGATGTGGATGCGGTTTTAACCACCCGTGAACTGGCCAGCATGATCAAGGAGGCAGGTATTGATTTTGGGGGGCTGCCGGAGGAAAAATATGACGAACCGATGGGCATTTCAACAGGTGCAGGCTTGATTTTCGGAGCGACAGGCGGGGTTATGGAAGCGGCGCTAAGGACTGTTTATGAGCTTGTCACCGGAAAAACGTTGAAAGACCTGGATTTTGTTGCCGTAAGAGGGCTTGAAGGCATCAAGGAAGCGACTGTAGACATTCCTCCTTTGGGGACGGTCAAGGTAGCCGTCGCGCATGGACTGGGCAATGCCAAAAAATTGCTGGAGAGGGTCAAAGCCGGCGAAGCACAGTATCATTTCATCGAAATTATGGCTTGCCCCGGCGGGTGCCTGGCTGGCGGCGGACAACCGCTGGTAGGAGGACCGGAGCGGATGAAGATGGAAGAGGATTTCCGGGCTTTAAGGGCCAGGGCCATCTACGAGGAAGACAAGAGGATGCCGCTTAGAAAATCGCATGAAAACCCGGCGATAAAAGCGATTTACGAGGAATACCTGGTAAAACCATTGGGAGAAAAATCGCATCACCTGCTGCACACCCACTACCATCCCAGACCGAAATACGCTGCGCTGGCCGCCCTGGAAAGCTGCAAAGAATAATCGTTAGACAGAATCACAACGACAGCGGTTGCCGGAAAAAACCGGAAGCCGCTGTTTTTTTCCGGTTAATTGGTAACACTCTGGAAACCTTGAAGGCAAGAAGGTATAATAATGGACATAAAGCTAAGGAGAGGAGCCGCAGACGATGCTGGGAACCGGAGTAAACGCCGCGGCAATAGCTGTGGGAGCATTAGTGGGAATGACGCTGCGCAAAGGAATTCCGACAAGGTATAAAGATACGGTAATGCAGGCCCTTGGCATTGCGGTGGCCTTGATTGGGATCAAAATGGCTCTGCAGTCCAAAAATGAATTGATAGTCATCATCAGCCTGGCTGCAGGAGCAGTAGTCGGCGAAGCGCTGCGCATTGAAGATGTGCTGGAAAGGCTGGGGGAAAAGCTGCAAAGCGCATTTAATTCCAATGACAGCGATTTTGTAAAAGGGTTTGTAACCTGCAGCCTTGTATACTGCGTAGGGGCCATGAGCATAATGGGCGCCCTGGAAAGCGGCTTGACCGGTCAGCACAAAATACTGTTCGCCAAATCATTGCTGGACGGTATCAGTTCAATTATCTTCGCCTCCACGCTGGGAGCCGGAGTGATATTTTCTGGATTGTCAGTGCTGTTATACCAGGGAGGGTTGACCCTACTGGCCGGGACCGTAAAAGTGTTTTTGACTGAAGCGGTGATTGCGGAAATGACATCAACGGGAGGGCTGCTGATCCTGGCTATTTCTGCAAACATACTTGGTCTGTCAAAATTCAAGACCGGCAATTTATTGCCAGCTATTATCGTGGCCGCAGTTTTAGCCTTTTTAAGCGGCGGAGGCAGTTGATGTGATTCGGTGTTCCGGCTTGAAACAATTTCCGATAGGAGGTGGCACACTTCATGCTGCAGCTGGTAAACGATCTGGTTTCTGAAAACTGGGCCTTGATAGGAACCGTGCTGATTGGTTTGTATGTGATTGGTCTCGCTTTGTTTGCGATGGTGATAATCCGCCTCAACAAGCTGGCCAGCCAGTATAAGGTGCTGATGCAGGGAGCGGAAGGGCAAAACATTGAACAGATTGTATTGGAAAACGCAAACCTGCTGGCGGCTATTCAAAAAAAACAGGCAGGTTTGGAGCACCAAATGCGTGAGACGGAAAAGCTTATTAAAAAAAGCCTGCTGAATGTCGGCCTCTTACGCTTTAATGCTTTTCACGATATGGGCGGTGACCTCAGCTTTTCCTTGGCCTTGTTGAACCATGACGGGGACGGGGTGGTGATCAGCAGCATATACGGAAGGGATGATGCTCGGACTTATGCCAAACCGGTAAAGGGGGGCAAGTCGACTTACCATTTATCGCAGGAGGAGGAAAAGGCAATCGAAATGGCTCTTGCCCCGGAAAAATGAGCAAGGGCTGCGAGGATTTTGAGTAAAAAATGGTTGTTTGGGGAAGGATTTATAAAAAAAATGTAGAATATATTTCCTTGTTAGTTTGACCCTCCGGAGACGACTTCTTATCGGGAGGCAGGTTGTAGCATGCCGGGAGAAGGTAAAGCCACAGCGAGGAAAAGAGAGAAGAAAAAGATCAGCCATCTTACGATGATGGTTATACCGCACACTCACGGCGCGGGGGTAAAAAATTACTGCATTCCTATGTGGCTGTTTAAATCATTTATGATTGTCAGCATCTCCTGCATGCTGGTGGTGGGCTACTTTGTGGCGGGGTTTTTTTATCTCAGGTATGTGGCGGTAGAAAACAAGGAACTTAAAGAAATAAATATGGCCCAGGCGAAAGAAATAAATGAACTGAAAGGGTTGGCCGGGTCGATGCGCAGCAAATTGGAGTACCTGGCCAAGCTCGATCAGGAGGTGCGGGCGAAAGTAGGTCTTATCAAGGCTGCTAACGGCGGTGTAGAACAAGACCGGAACGTGCTGAGTTCACGTTCGGAATCGCGATATCAGCTGATGACGATGGGGATTGGCGACCTGGCCTCATCAGGATCAATGCCGATGCTGGTCCAGGCAGATACGGCCGCAGGGCAGGATAATCAGGAAGGTGCCGGCACGGTCGAAAACGGAGAGGTACTGGAACTTCCGGTGCCTGAAACAGAGCCCGATACCCTCGAGGAGCTTGCCGAGCAGCTGGCTGCGATGGACAGCCTGCTGACGCAGCAGGCTGAAGCACTGGATCGGCTTAGCTCGGATGTTGACAAGCGTCTGGCCTATCTGGACGCGCTGCCCAACGCCTGGCCCCTCCAGGGAAGAATCACCTCCGGGTTTGGCTGGCGCAGGAACCCGTTCTCGCGGGGCCGGGAATTTCATGAAGGCATTGATATCGCTCAATCTTACGGCGCGCCGATCCGGGCGGCGGGAGACGGAGTAGTCACCTTTGCGGGTTACAAAAGCGGCTGGGGGAGGATGGTGGTGATCTCGCATGGCTTTGGCTATGTGAGCCAGTACTGCCATAACTCATCACTGCTGGTTGTTGTGGGCGAAAAGGTTAAACGCGGGCAAATAATCGCCCGTCTCGGCAACACCGGGCGAAGCACTGGACCGCATCTACATTTTGGAGTGGCCAAGGACGGCAAATGGATCAACCCGTTGACCGTGATTGGCAAAAAGGAATAGCAGGAGTGAAACTTATGTTTGGGAAAAAAGGGGCGCCGGAACCGGCAAATTACCAGAAAATAGATACGTTGATTGGAAAAGAGACAAATATTCAGGGGACATTGGTGGCTAAAGGAACGATCCGCATCGACGGCGAGTTTAAAGGAGACGTTCAGGTGCAAGGGGATCTGGTTGTCGGGGACAGCGGCCGGGTTGAAGCGACGGTGGAAGCCCGCAGCGTTCTCATCGCAGGCTACCTAAAAGGAAATATCCAGGCTTCGGGGCTGGTTGATCTTGCCCCGACGGCCAGGCTGTACGGGGATATAAGGGTGGCGAACCTGATTATTGAAGAAGGGGCCGTGTTTAAAGGAAACTGCCTGATGGAAGGCAAGGAGGAAGGCCCCTCGGGGATGCAGGATGACAGGGACCGCTATCAGCAAAGAAAATACACGGAATGATGTGTTTCGGGATCAGTAATCAGTAATATAATCAGTAATATAATGAGGGGAAGCTGCTTTAGCAGCTTCCCCTCAGTTATTTGTTCATTGCTCCGGCATGCTTTTCACCCTGGACACTAGATATCAATTTAGATGTCCGGTTCGTTTTAGGGCAAGAAAAATGCCATGGGCGATCAGGCGCGCCATTTTCATAACGATACTCAGTCGTGTATTCTGCAGGACTTGCAGTTCCATGAACCCTCCAATATTGACCACCCCGTAAATGCTTATGTCTCCAACCTCCGGGAGCAGCTTGCATACCCCGGTCCCGGGCTTAAGCGGCTTATCTTCCAGCAGGATGGTGCCCACGTTGTTCAGACGGCCAAGACAGGCATCTACGGCAATAACCACCCGTTCGTTCTTAAGGCCGTTGATAAGTTCCAGGCAAGATTCAAGGTTCTGAGCATGGACCGGATGATCAATGGTTCCGAAAATTTCAATGTCTGCGCCGCAAAGCAGGGAAGTCAAATGCCAGCCGGTCAGCGGGCCCAGGCTGTCGCCAGTTGACCGGTCGGTGCCAATGCAGACCACAGACGGCCGGCGGTGTTTACCCAGTCTGTTCAACAGCAAGGCCAAACGTTCGGCAAGATGCGCCGTGGCCAAAACATCATCCATATGCACGCGCAGTTTGGTATCGTTTATTGGTTCAGCCCTGGCCAAAAAATCAAACAGCGAGGGACAACCCTCCAATATTTTGCAGGTATTTGCTTATATTTTCCCCTGTTTTAGCCGAAGTATGCCTCAGGACACGCCCAGCAGCCTGCCCGCTGGAGCCGATAGCTGGGATGGAGAAAAATGGCATGGGCGATAATGGGTTAATAATTGCCAGCGAATGGAATAAATATCTAGTATTATATTTCCTGGCTCAGGAGAACGGTGTTGTGCCGGCAGACAAAAGGCATCTCAGTTGGCAGATTGCGCTCGTTTATGTCGGGACGGTCATTGGTGCGGGGTTTGCTTCCGGCCAAGAAATCCTGATCTTTTTTGCATCCTTCGGTATCAAGGGACTGGCAGGAACTGCCGTTGCCGGGGTTCTGTTTGCGTATCTCGGCGGTCGCATATTAAGGGTGGCAGGGGAAAAAGGGATAGAAAATTATAAGCAATTGACGGTCTATTTATTCGGAACCTGCTGGGGAAAAATCTTTTACGGAATTATCGATATTTTTCTGCTGTGCGGCCTGTCAATCATGCTGGTGGCCAGCAGCAGCCTGGTCGAAGAATATTTTGGGCTCACCGCAGAAGCAGGATTTATCGCCACGGGCCTATTTGTATATGCAGCCCTGCTACTGGACGTGGAAGGCATTCTTTGGCTCAATACTCTGCTTGTTCCCGGCATGATAATTATGTGCGCGGGCACAGCAACAGCCAGCATTTATTGGGCCTGGCGGCATCCCGCACCAGACACCATTGCCGGGATACCGCCAGGCGGCCACTGGCTGCTGGCCGCTCTGCTCTATGTATCGTACAATCTCATTTTAGGGTCGGCGATACTCGTCTCCTTGGGTCAAAAGGCAGGGAAAGGCGGGAGCACAGCGGCTGCCTTGGCGGGTGGGATTTTAGGAATGCTGGCAGCGGTTATATGTTGTGCCTTGATTATTCAGGGGGAATCGGTCAGCAGGGCTGAGCTGCCAATGCTCAACCTGGCGGCCAATATCCATCCGGCTGCCGCATGGGGCTACACGATTATCCTGTGGACGGCGATAATTACATCAGCACTTAGCAACAGTTTTGTGCTTCTGAAAAGAATGGCCGGAAGATTGTCCTGGCCTCAGCCGGTACTTGCCATGCTGATTTTTCTTCCGGCCTTTGCCCTCATTGGGTGGCCGTTCAGCAGGGCGGTAGCTGTTGTTTACCCGTTGCTGGGATATTGCGGCCTGCTGTTCATTGCAGCGTTAATCATCAAAAAATGAGGCCGGCAAATTGCCGGCCTCATTCGAGAAAAACAAGAGGATTGCGATGGGCCATGATCCTGATTTCCTCTTCGGTAATACCGCAGTTGAGCAGCACCTCGATAAACATGCCGAAGCCTTCTACCGGCGATGGATTGCTGGCCTGGCCAAAGTCGGTCTGAATAATGCAGCGTTCTGGGCCGACAGCCCGGATCGACGCGGCCGTTTCCTCGGGGGTGCTGTTCTTCCAGGCAGGCATGAGGGGCAGCATTGATTTTTCCAAATAGGCGCCTTTTCCGGCCAGGGACTGCTGCACCTCCAGGGGGGTTTTGGTAAGGTCAAGCTCAGGGTGGGCGACCAGTATCTTTTTTACCCCCGCTTGCATAGCTTCATCCACAAGCGCCACTACTTCCGGCACGGACAAGTGCCCCGTTCCCAGCGCCCCGTCGTTTTCGGCGATGAGGGCCAGGATTTCCTTTACCTCATTCGTTATCCGGCCATCTTCGCCCAGGACGGAATAACCCCTGGCGAGGGGCCGGATGTCGTGGCTCGCTCTTTGCGACTTCCAGTTGCCACCGCCATAGAACTCGAGGTGGTTTTGAGCCGATATTGTCGGCATCCAAATTAGTTTCGCGCCCAGCTTGAGGGCCAGTTCCACCGCATAGGGGTTAAACCCCCCGACAAACTGGTTTAAGACCAGGCACCCCCCGACTGACAGGCCGGTCCTGTTGGTTAAGGTTATAGCCCTTTCCACCGTGCTGCCTTCATGCGCTTTAATTATAAACCCCTTCATTCCCGCCTGTTTGGCGTGCTCGGCCAGCTCGAAATCGTCGACCGACCTTGGGAAAAGGCTGGGAGAGGTATGAACGTGTATGTCGACAGCACCTTTCAGCAGTTCGCTCGCCCGTGAGCTTACCATAAGACAATTCTCCTCCTCGCAAATTAAGCACTTAAATAATAATAATAATTGCCGCCTTGCCCATATAGTATAGCGTTTCGGACTGGCAGCATTTAGCGTTTGCTGCAACTCGCTGTACGGGAATTCAGGCAGCTGTTGCAGGAAACACATGAGGATTGCTGTTGCCCGTTTTGAAAACGCACAACCAGGTCAGGCTCACAGATAAATGGACGAGCCATGGAAACCAGGTCCACGGTGTTGTTTTCGACCAGGGATTCCATTGTTTCCAAGGCCCGCAGGCCGCCGACAAGAATGACTGGAACAGCCGTGCTCTTTTTAACCGCAGATGCCTGCTGGATGTAATAGTTTTCTCCGGTTGCCCCAGCCCAATTGTGGCCGCTAAGCTCCACCGCGGCTATTCCAAGGCTTTCGAACAGTTTCACCATGTAAATGACATCCTGCAGATAGGCGTCACCGGAAATATCGGTCGCATTGATTTTTACCAGGACAGGAAACTCGCTCCCCACCGCGGATTTGATTCCGCTGATAATTTCCCGAACGATGCGCGTCCTGTTTTCGACGCTTCCGCCCCATTTGTCGGTACGGCGGTTAAAATAAGGGGAAAGGAACCCCGAAAGCAGGTAACCGTGAGCGCAGTGGATCTGAACGCCGTCGCACCCTGCCTTCCTGACCCGGGCGGCAGCGGCAATAAACGCATCGATCGCTTCTTTGATTTCATCCTCAGTAATTTCCCGCGGCACCACACCGTCCTCATGGGTAGGAACCGGCGAAGCGGCGATCGGGATTTGCTCGCCGATCAGCTTAGGTACCGAAAGCCCGCCCGCATGGCTGATTTGAACCACTAATTTTGAGCCGTACCGGTGCACGATTTCCGCCAGCCGTTGATAACCGTCGATAAACCTGTCGTCGTAAATGGCGTTTTGCAGTTTCCCGGCCCTGCCAAGCGGGCTTTGGACATAAGAGTGGGCTGTAATGATCAGGCCCGCTTCGTTTTTGGCCAGCGTTTCGTACAACTTAAGCTCGGCTTCTGTTATAGCGCCATCGATGCTGCCAAGGTAATCATGGGTTGCCGAGCGGACGAACCGGTTTTTGACGACGAACCGTCCGATTTGAACAGGCTTGAAAAGTGCGCTCATTTCTCCGCCTCCTCGAGGATGGTTAAATACATTATATCACAGGCCATGGAGGCTAATTGCAAATAAAAATCCAAAATTAAGGGGCGAAAAAGAGCTGCTGCCCGTTGACGGTATACCCGTTGATGATGTTCTTGCCCTCCTTGGAGGTAATGAAATCGATCAAGGCCATTGCCCCGCGGTAATTGACCTTTGGATGCTTGTCGGGATTAACGGCAATGATTCCATACGGGTTGAGCAGCAGTTGGTCTCCTTCCACCAAAACCGATAGTTTAAGCCGATCAGACATGGCGGCATATGTGCCTCGGTCGGTTAAAGTGTAGCCGCCTTTTTCGCTGGCCATAACCAAGGTGTCCCCCATGCCCTTGCCCACGGACAGGTACCACATCCCTTCCGGTTTTACGGAAGCCGTTTTCCACAGTTCCAGTTCCTTTTTGTGGGTCCCAGAATCGTCGCCACGTGACAGAAACTCGTATTTCCCTACATGGGCCAGCATTTGAAGGGCATCAACCACCTTCAAGCCTTTTATGCCGGCCGGGTCGTTTGCAGGCCCGACGATGATAAAGTCATTATACATCACATCCCGGCGGTTAATACCGAAACCGTCAGCCACAAACTTGTCTTCTGCCGTTCTGGAATGAACGAGGACAACGTCGCAGTCTCCCAGTTCCCCAGTTTTCAGTGCTTGCCCCGTTCCCTGGGAAATAACCTTGACCTGGTAACCGGTTTTTTGTTCAAACACCGGCAGCAGTTTGTCGAGGAGACCTGAATCTTTTGTGCTGGTGGTGGTGGACAGGACAATGACGAGATTATCAGGCGATGAGGTTTGCTGATTTGATGATTTCTGCTTTGCCGAGCAGGAAGCGGAGGCAAGCGTAATTAGAATAACCATCAACCAGGGGCTAATTTTGTACAATAAGTTTTTTCCGCGCATCACAGTCTTTCCTCCCTCAATAAATTGATCGGCTTATTGATTTTAATTTTTTTAAAAAATATGGATGAAAAACATAAAACTCCTTCCGCCGGGAAGGAGTTTGCGGAAGACGTTTGCACCAAAAGCAAAAATGCCTTCCGCAAAGAAGACATTGAGGGCACAGTACCTATCCGGCCCACCGACCTCCTTTCCGCACTGGGAGGCTTTGCCGTTTCCAGCAAAACCCTGCAGGCCAGCTGCCATAGACATGCAAATCCTTAGGCGATCTGGCTCGGAGACTATTTTTCAGATGGCTTGCTCTATCCAGAAAATATTATAAAATAAATAAATAATAAATAGCAATACTAAATTGACAGGCTGGAACAAGCGACAGTTGTATACAAGATACAAGATGATACGGGATTTAAAAAAACTAGAAAATAATTTCCGAAAACTGCGTCGCATGCAGGGTGGCGACTATCGATGGAACCAGTGGGTTCTATGGACGGTGCGAAGCCCGCGGTATCGCTGAACCGATCAAGGCATATACGGCTAGGGCGATGAGGCTGTCAGCGCCGTGATGGAGGGCCGTTCCCAGGCCGACGACCACGCCGGCCTTGTGCAGCGCAAACCCGAATGGAAGCACGATTAGAGCCTCCGAAGCCGCATGAATGGGAAGGGTGGCCAGCAACGCCGTTTGAAAAGACGCTCCTTTTTTTAGAAGATATGCGCCAAACACGGCAAAAACGATGTGCATGGCAGCCCGCGCTCCGATCACGGGACCGAGTTTAATCAAGAACCCCAGGGCTGAACCGGCGGCGACCATAAATGCTACAAGAGGACTGATCAGCATGGACAGCATGACCGGCACATGGGAAGCCAGCGTTGCGCTGAACGGTGGAATGGTGACGCCAAGCACCCCGCCGAAGGCCAGCGGGATAATAAGTGCCAGGGATGTCAGGATACCGCCCCAAACGATCTCTTTTACGCGCATTGTACTTCATCTCCGATGTGTATAATCAGGTGTATTGTCAGATGAATTATACAGCGCGAAGGAGCAGGCTGTCAATAAAAACGCGAAAGCTTGAATATCTCCGCGATAAAGCGGTAGGGAGGATCGGCATGTTGAAGTTGAACAGGGAGGCCGCCATGGAAGAACTGAAACGGCAAGTTCTGGAATGCCGCGCTTGCAGGCTGCGGAACGGGTGCCGCCAGGTGGTGTTCGGGGAAGGTAACCCGGCAGCCAGCATTATGGTGATCGGCGAAGGACCCGGCGAGGAGGAGGACCGCCTGGGCAGGCCGTTTGTCGGCAAGGCTGGCCAGCTTCTGGACAAAATCCTTCAAGCCTGCGGGTTTGAAAGGTTCATCCACACCTACATCGCCAATATCGTTAAGTGCCGGCCGCCTCAGAACCGTATTCCCACACCGGACGAAAGGATATGCTGCCGGCCTCACCTGGAGGGACAGGTCAGGATAATTCGGCCTGCCATCATCGTCCTGCTGGGAGCCACAGCCCTCCAGGGGCTTATAGAACCGCAGGCCAGAATATCTCAAGCCCGCGGCAGGTGGCTGAAGTGGGAGGGCGCCTGGGTAATGCCAACCTATCACCCGGCAGCCTTGCTGCGCGATGCCAGGCTTAAACATCCGGTCTGGGAAGACTTTAAGCAGGTCGTAGCCAAATACCGGGAGATAGTCGACCCGAACCATCGTTCGCCGTACTGCTAAAAGTGCCGCGGGGCGAACCGCGGGATGCGGGACAACAAAGACGGCAGGACTTTTCAGTGATGCTTCAAATGCTTCAAATTAATGCGCACCGCCCGGCAAGGCCGGGCATTTTTTCGTGTTTTCATCGTTTGTCAACACAATATTAACCAATCCTTAACATGCCCGCAGTTGTCTGTTAACAGGTTGAAATTATAGTAACGATTGATGGTAGCAGTTTTGATCATAAGGAAATTTAAGGAGGAGTATCAGATGTTGAAAGTGCGGGCAATGAAAATTGCGACAGTTGCGGTGGTTCTGGCAATAACCGTAGTGGTTGCCGGCTGCGGGGCAGGAAAAGAACCCGCAAAAGACAAACCGGCCCAGACCGGGGAACTTTCCGGTACTATCCAGCTCGCCGGGTCGACCTCGGTGCAGCCGCTTTCAGAAGAATTGGCCAAAGCGTTTATGGCTAAAAACCCGAAGGTAAGAATCAATGTGGCTGGTGGTGGTTCTGCGGCCGGGATTAAAGCAGCCATGGAAGGGACAGCCGACATAGGAGCTTCTTCGCGTGAACTTAAACCCGAGGAGAAAACGGTCAAGGAGTTCACCATCGCCCTGGACGGGGTCGCAGTCATCGTGCATAAGGACAACAAGGTTTCGGAACTGAAGAAGGATGAGATCAAAAAAATATTCACGGGAGAAATAACCAACTGGTCGGTGCTGGGCGGAGAAAAAGGCCCCATCCATGTGATTAGCAGGGAGGAAGGTTCCGGCACCAGAGGGGCGTTCGACGAACTGGTGTTAGGCAAAGATGCCAGAGTTACCGACAAGGCAATCGTTCAAAACTCCACAGGGGCTGTTAGAACGGCGGTTGCTGCCGACAAAGCGGCAATAGGCTATATCTCGATCGGTTCCCTGAACAACGAGGTCAAAGCTCTAAAAGTCGACGGAGCGGAAGCGACCGCGGCCAACATTAAAAACGGGTCCTACAAGATTTCCCGCCCGTTTCTCTACCTGACACAAAAAGAACCGGCCGGCCTGGTAAAAGCATATCTTGATTTTGTTCTCGGCCCCGAGGGACAGGAAATAGTCCGCAAAAACTTCATTCCAGTCAAATAGACCGCGCACGGTTAAACAAGGCAGCAAACGATATTCAGGTTCTTGTGAAAAGCAAGGTTACAGGAGATGGAGAGATGGTTGCTCGAAAGCAACGGGAAATGGTTTACGAGGCAATAATATTCAGTTGCGCGCTTGCAGCGGCGGCGATAATAATTCTGATTGCCGCCTTTGTCTTTGTGGAGGGCACACCGGTTTTCGTCAAATATGGCTTGGAACGCGTGTTATTCGGGACCCATTGGTACCCGACCGGCAAGGTTTACGGCTTGTGGCCGATGTTGACGGGAAGCGTTTACGTTACCGCCGGAGCGTTGGTTTTTGGGGTACCGCTGGCGGTGTTGACGGCTGTTTTTTTGGTGGAGGTTGCTCCCCGACGGGTCGCGGATTCGGTCATCCGGCCCGCGATCGATCTTCTGGCCGGGATTCCTTCGGTGGTTTATGGTTTATTCGGAATGACGGCGGTGGTACCTGTGATCAGGACGCTGTCCCACAGCATACCCGGCTGCGCAGAGGATCCAGTTCTTTCGACCGGCTACGGAATACTGGCCGCATCCATCATCCTGGCCGTGATGATACTTCCGACAATCATTAATGTTGCGGCCGATGCCCTGAGGAGCATACCGCCAGAATACAAAGCAGGGTCATTGGCCCTTGGCGCCACTCACTGGCAAACCATTTGCCGTGTTCTGCTGCCGGCTGCAAGGCCGGGGATCCTGGCTGGCATAGTCCTGGGGATGGGAAGGGCAATTGGGGAAACAATGGCTGTAATTATGGTCGCCGGCAATGTTCCAGTGGTCGCCCGCTCAATATTTTCCGCCGTCCGGACATTGACAGGCAACATTGCCATTGAAATGGCCTATTCCTCGGGCGAACATACCCAGGCCCTATTTGCGTCAGGCATGGTCCTGTTTGTGTTTATCATGGTCATTAATACTGCGGCCTTGATGTTTATAAAAAAGGGGGCTCGGTAAATGTTTTCGCCCAGAAAGGCCGAACAGGTCGCATTATTTGTGCTGTGGGCTGCTGCCGCGCTTACTATTCTCTCGCTTGTTTCAATCCTGGGATACATTTTTATCCATGGACAGCAAAAAATAAACTGGGAGTTTCTAACCGCCGAGCCGGCTGAAATGGGAGCCAGCGGCGGGATATTCTCACCGATTGTCAGCACCTTGATTTTCACGCTTGTCACGCTGGCCTTAGCTGTCCCGGCAGGCCTGGCGGCAGCAGTTTTTCTGGCGGAATACCTAAAAAAAGGCCGGATTGCCGCGGTTTTAAGGTTTATGATTGAAGCCTTGGCCGGAATTCCCTCCATCATCTTCGGCCTGTTCGGGTTTGCGTTCTTTGTGATAATATTGAAGCCGCTTACTGGGGGATGGTCTTTGGCTTCCGGCGCACTAACCGGGGCCTGCATGATCCTACCCACCATCATCAGGACTGCGGAGGAAGCGCTGAGGGCTGTTCCGGACTCTTACCGTGAAGGCAGCTATGCGCTGGGGGCCAGCAAATGGCAGACGGTAGCAAAAATAACTGTTCCGGCAGCCTTGCCGGGAATACTTACTGGCATTATCCTGGGTATCGGCCGGGTTGTAGGCGAAACGGCTGCCCTGCTTTTAACCCTTGGTGGCAGCCTGTTCATACCCGCCAGGCTGACCGACCCGGCCAGCACCATGTCCATGCATCTGTACAAAGTTGCGATGGAAGTGGGAGCGATGGATGTTTGTTTCGGCACCGCCACTGTGCTGATCTTCACGGTGCTTCTGATTAACCTTGCCGCCGGAAAGGTCATGAAAGCTCTGAGGCAAAAGACCATTGCCTGATTTTAATGGCGTTGACAAACGGTTACCAAACATACATGAAACATATAAAACAGATCGTTCTGTTACAAAAGCGGCAATGGCTGCTTTTTCTGTTATAATATATATTATAAATATGATATTTACACTATACAACGATACACAGCGAACCCGACGACATTAGCCCCCTAGAAAGCAGGTGATGACAATTGTTCAAGCGGTACAAGCGCTGTCTGGTTTTGTTGCTCGTTATCGGGCTGGCACTTCCGCCCGCGACGCTGCTAGGAGCGCCGGCCTTGGTATCGCTGACCATCAACGAAAACATCGTGGCCGGGCCCGATGATGTAAGGCTCACTGTCACCGGCACCTATTCTGACGGCAGTACCGCCCTGCTGACTTCCGGCTTGGCTTGGTTCAGTTCAAACCATGAGATTGCTGAATTTTACGGCAATACCCTTCATTTCAAGGGAAAAGGAGGGCCGCTGACCATCTCCGTCTATAAAGACGGCGTCACCGGCATCAAGACGATTACGGCAAAACCCTGGCCGGTTAGCATAGACATAGAGACCCCCCTGGTGGAGAGCACCAATCCGTACCGCCTGATGCTCAAGGCGGTTTTGAGCGACGGAAGCAGCCGTTACCTGGGGCCTGAAGACAACGTCATCTGGTCGACAGCAAACCCCTGGGTGGCCTGGGTTAACAGCCAGGGGGTGGTCACTTTTACTGGCGAAGAGGGATATGTATCCATAACGGCGGCAGTCGGGTCGCTTACCGATTCGGTCAACGTGACGGCAACCGGCAAAGGCGGTTCCACCACCTGGCGAAAAGGGATTAAGATCAAAGAAGAGTTGAAATATTCGACTACCCCCCTGAAATTGACCCTGGTAGCCGTGATGTCTGACGACTCGGAAGAAGAACTTGAAAACAGCGCTGCTGATTGGTCCTCCAGCAATCAGGAAGTGGCGTCTGTCAGCAGCGACGGAGTGCTCACCTTTACCGGAAAGCCTGGATATACAACGATAAAGGTCTCGTATGGCGGCTACCATTACGAACGGGTTGTCTCGGTGGGGCGCTTTCTGACCGGGCTGTCCATAAACCAAAGCCTCAATTACACTGACAGCTGGGCAGGGAAAACACTTTTGCTGTCTGCAACCGCCAGATACAATGACGGTTCCGAGTACAGCCAGTCAAGCGGCCTGACCTGGTCCGTCGACAATAAAAAGGTTGCCGTCATAAGCGCCGACGGAGCGCTGACTTTTACCGGCGAGAGCGGCAAGGTCAAGGTCAGCGTGAAAGGCAAATCCAATGAAGACACTTATGTGGAAGACTCTATTTCCGTAGAAGTCCCTGCGGCAGGCAAAGCGGTCCCTCTGAGGTTTTTTATTGACTCCAATCCTGTCGGCGGAGGAGAACCTCAAGAAATAAAAGCCTTCTGCGTATACAGCGACGGAAGCCTGCGGGATGTTACGGGACAAGCGTTTTGGATTTCAGGGACACCAGACACGGCAAGCGTTTATGAAGGGAAAATATATTTTTCGCCAGTTCCGGGGCCGGTGAGAATCAGCGCTTATTATCAGGGGCTATCGGACCAGATTAACGGCTACAATCAAAAAACCACTGGCAACTCGCAGCGGGTTTGCCAACTGCGCCTGAAGCAGCACGCCGCGGCATTTGATTATCGGCCTGTTCAATTGACGGCACTGGCCCTGACCGGCGACGGTAAGCTTAAAGACGTTACATCGTCCGTAATCTGGCGAACAAGCCAGCCCAGGGTTGCGGTTGTCGAAAAAGGCAGGCTAAAATTCACGGGCATGACAGGCAAGGCTGTTATTTCCGTGCAGGGGTTCGGATTCAGGGACGAGATGAGCGTCGAGGTCAGTCCGGCTGAGCTGCAACCGCAGGTCGAACGGCTGGAGCTGGAAGGCGAACTAAAGTCCGGCGCACAGCGGCTTAAAGCGCTGGCGCGCTTCAATGACGGGACGGCTAAGGATGTGACCAAAGAGGCGGTTTGGAATACCAGCAACAGGAATGTGGCGGTGGTGTCCGAGGGGATGGTCATGTTCACCGGTGGCCTGAAGCCGGTGGTGATAACAGCCAGCTATAAAGGTCGGGAGGCGCAGGTGGAAAGGAAATAAACCGTGATTGCCGGGGCGCAAGCGGGGACGGTTGATTCGCTTTGCGGGCCGAAACGTTTTTTGGTAAAATGGTGTCGAATACGTTTAGGGGGTAAAAACATGCAGCGCATGGAGACGGGACTTTCTCGCTACGAGCAGATCGCCCTGGACATTGCCCAAAAAATAGCCCGGGGAGAGTTCCGGGTTGGACAGAAACTATCAGGCCGGTCTCTTTTGGCCGGCACTTACAACGTATCCCCGGAAACCATCAGGCGGAGCATCGCCCTTTTACAAAACATTGGTGTCGTGGAGGCGATAACCGGCAGCGGGATCGTCATCAAGTCTTCCGCACTGGCCAAGGAATACCTGACGGAGTTTAATGAGCGCCAAGAGATCATCGATCTGCGCAACCGTATCAATGATTACCTGGAGAAACGCCGCCAACTGGATACCGACCTGGAAAGGGAACTGGCCAGGCTGATGGAGTTCGCCTTACAGAAGTCAGCTATCCTGCAGCAGATCGAAGAGATACATCTGCCAGAAAAGTCATGGGTTATCGGTCGGACGATTGCCGATACCGACATGCGCAGCAAGACCGGGGCGACAGTCGTATCAATTATCAGGAACGGGGAAGAAATATTCTCTCCGCCGGCCGACCTTGTCCTGCAAGAGAATGATATCCTGAGCATTGTAGGCACCAGTGGTGCGAAAGAGCGGGCCAAGGAACTTCTGAACCGTTCGGAACCCGAATGATACACATTCCCCTCTTTAAAAGAGGGGATTCTTTTTGGGCAGCGAATAGATCACTATAATGGTTAGTGGTGCAGGGGGGGTGGCTTGCTTGAATATTGTAGATCTGGCAATCATAGTTGCTGTGTTGCTGGGAGCGGCCGGGGGTTACAGGAAAGGGCTGGTCGGGAGCCTGGTCGGATTTTTCAGCAGTATTCTGGGGCTGGTGGCTGCCTTTATATTTTATCCGCAACTGGCAAGGTTTCTGAATACCCGCTTGGCCTTACAGGAAAAAATGAGCGCATTCTTCCACCAGCACCTGTCGTTGCCCCAGCCGGTCAGCCAGTTCAGGCTTGGGCAGATCCCGCTCCCGGACATCAGCAAGTATTTGGACGGCCTCGACCTTGACGCTTCGCTGAAGCTCAGGCTGTTTTCCTTTGTCGAAAAGTTGAAAGCAAGCCTGTCCCTTCCCCTGCAGAGCACGCTGGGCGATATTGCCAACCAGTTCCTGGCAACGGTCCTGGTTAGTGCCCTGTCTTTCCTGATGATCTGGATTGCGGTTAGCCTGCTGTTCCAAGTCTTCGCCAAACTATACAGCGCAACCATCAGGAACACCTTTCTCGGCAGTTTTGACCGTCTGGGAGGGATAGCGGCCGGCACCGCCCTGTCAATTCTTACGCTGACAGTTATAATCGGCCTGGCCATGCCGTTTCTTGAATTGGCCGGTATGGCAAAACCGACGGTCTTGTCGGCTGCGGTTAAAACCATCGGAGAAGCAAAACTTGTCCCCTATTTTTGTTCTCTTTTCGATTTGCTGTTTGGCAGATTCATGAACCTGCTCCCGCTATAGAACCCAGAAGGGGAGCAGGGCGACCTTCCGCGGATGATCTGCCGTTTCGACCGGTCAAAAGGGGGAAGCCGAGTATTGTTCGGGATCAGGCGAAAAACGCAGGACCACCTTATTAATAAAATAAAGGCAGAGATCCTGAAAAATGGCAGCATTACAGCAACGGAGATTAAAAGACTGGCCGGTTTAAACACGGAACAGCGATGGGAAGTAGTCAAGGTCCTGCTCTCCGCAGGGGCAAGGAATCGGACCAGGGACCTGGTGCGCCAGCTTTTGGCGAAAGACATCCCGTTTTTAAGGCAAAAGATCGCAACCAGCCGGCAAAAACAGGACAGGTATGATGCCATCGAGTGCCTGGGATATCTTCCTGGCAGGGAAACAGTGGAGATACTGGTCGGACTGCTGAAGAATGCGGATGACGAAATGCAGTTGTGCGCAGCGGGGGCCCTTAAAAAACAGCCTCCACGTCTGGTCGTGCCTTACCTTGTGAAAGAGATGCTCCACGCGGCCGTACTGCCTGCGCGCGCGGGCGAAGTCCTTCTGGCGATGGGTTCGTTGGCCCAGGAGACGATCCTGGAGGTGTATCCCCTGGCTTTGCCGCCGGTCAAGGCCCACTTTCTGGAACTGCTGGTACAGGCGGAGAACCCAAAGTGCAAGCCGGCTGTTATCCAAGCCCTAATGAGCGGGCACCCCCAAATAATCGGCAAAGCGCTTGACGCCGTGGCCGTGTTTAGGTTTTCTGATTTATGGTTGGAAGTTGCTCACAGTCTGCAAGGTATGCCCTGGGCAGTTAAAGCCAAAGGCCTAGATGTCCTGGGGGAACTGGGGGTTAAGGAAGCCCGGGCTTATGCAGCGCCTTTTCTGGAGGACGAAGACGAGTGGGTGCGACAGAGGGCGCAGCTTTGCCTGCAAAAGCTTGAAGGCGCAAGCAGCTCGGCGCATCTATCTAACTGATTGATTTAGGTAGCGGAAAACGCAAGAAAAGGTGAGAATATGGCCCAATTTTATCTTGGAGATATAGTAAAAATGAAGAAAAAGCATCCTTGCGGCGGCGAAGAGTGGGAGGTCATGCGAACAGGAATGGACTTCCGCATCAAGTGCCTGAAATGCGGTCGGCAGGTCTGGCTGGACAGACCGTCCTTTGAAAAAGCTGTAAAGAGAATTGTCAAACGGGGAGCGGGCGCTCCGCCGGACCAGGGCTAGGGCGAACCGGCGCCGGCCCCGGATGGGAGAACATGCGTTGCAGGGCTTGGACTCGGTTGTGGGTGCTCTGCTCGCGCACGGCGCACGGAACCGCCCGTTGACGCTTGATGCCAACTGTGGTATAATTCTCCCTTGTAACGTCCCTGCTCCATCTTCGGGATGGGGCCGCTTAGTCCATAGGGAGGAGGTGAAGATCAAGATGCGGAATTACGAACTGATGTATGTCGTTAAGCCAGACCTGGAAGAAGATAAAACGGCGGAGATTATGGAAAAATTCAACAATATTATAACTGCCAACGGTGGAGAAGTGGTCTCCGCGGAAAAATGGGGGAAAAGACGTCTGGCCTATGAGATTAATGACTACCGGGAAGGGCTCTACATCTTGGTCAATTTCAAGGGTGAGGCTGCAACCGCCCGCGAGATTGACCGCATAATGAAGATAACCGACGAGATCCTTCGATTTATGATTGTGGTGAAAGAAGCCAAATAAGTCCAGCGGTTTGTTAATGTTTAGGTGGTGAAGCGTAATGTTAAACCGTGTTGTCCTGATTGGCCGGCTGACAAAAGACCCGGAACTGCGCTATACCCCAAACGGGGTGGCCGTGGCCTCATTTACGCTGGCCGTCAACAGGTCCAGGGCCAACCAGCAGGGAGAACGGGAGACAGATTTCATCCCCATTGTCGTTTGGCAAAAGCAGGCCGAAAACTGTGCCAATTTCATCGGCAAAGGCAGCTTGGTGGCCGTTGACGGGCGCATTCAGGTCAGGGCCTATGACGACAAAGAAGGCCAGCGCCGCTGGATGACAGAAGTTGTAGCCGAAAACGTCCGTTTCCTTGACCGGCGTGATGCCGGGGGCAGCCAGGGCTCAGCCTCGCTGGGAAGCGAAGTCGAGTATACCGAAGACGACATCCCCTTTTGAACTGAAAACGCCTGCTGCCGATTATTTGTAAGGATGTAAGGAGGAAGCCAGGGTGAAGCAAGAACGTGGCCGTCGCCCGCGTAAAAAGGTTTGCAGTTTTTGCGTGGACAAAGTGGAAAACATTGATTATAAAGAAGTGGGACGCTTGCGCAAATACATCACGGAACGAGGCAAAATACTGCCGCGCCGGATTTCTGGAAACTGCGCCAAGCACCAGCGCCAGTTGACACTCGCTATTAAACGCGCAAGGAATATGGCCCTGCTGCCGTTTACGGCGGAATAACGCGGCCTGAAAAGGCCTGGGGCCTGGCAGAACCGGAGGGGAGCCGTCGGCTCCCCTTTTTCGGTTGCCGTTGGAAAATGCCGGCAGACGGTGGGAGGAGTTTAACCAAACAAAGTAGAATAGTATGGATACCGGGTTCACGGATACCGCCAGAAGGGAGGCTCCTTGATGCCGGGTACAGAGCTGGATATCGCTAAAAGTGCCAGGGCCCTGGAATGGTTGAAGACAGAGCTGATTAGCGTTATGGCCGGGCTGTTCAAAGCGCTGCTGAAAGGGAACAGGGAATCGGCGGTTGAAAATCTGGCGCTCCTGGTTATACACTGTTACCTCTTGCTGAAGCGGCTGGGCCTGAACTACGGCCAGCTCGAGCTTTCAGTCTATGACAAGACCCAGGCTTTGCTCAAAGAAGGGCACCCCCTGGAGGAATGGTACGGAGACCTCTCGTCGTTTAAGGCCTATCTGGATGTAAAGAGGTGAAACAAATGGCTGACTCGCTGCGGACCAGAGCTATCGCCGAGGGTGCGCTGATGGCTGCGATAACGGCTTTTCTGGCAATCGCCGGACTATACATACCGTTTATGCAGTTAATGATTTTTTTCGTCTGGACAATTCCCGCCGTGCTGGTCATCATTCGGCACGGGGCTGTGGCTGGCGTTCTTTCCATAACCGTTGCCGGCTTCCTGATCATGCTGATAGCCGGACCAATGAGGGCTTTTTTCGCCGTTCTCCAGTTCGGAGGACTTGCCCTGGTGTACGGTTATGCATTCAGCAGGCGCTGGCAGGCCGGGACGACCCTGCTAGCGGGATCTGCGGCGATGATCGCCTCGACGCTCGCTCTGTATTATATCGTGTACCTGGTGACCGGGATTAATAACCTGAATATTGCCGGGGAACTGAAAGAAGCCATCGAACCTACCATCGAACTGTATAAGAACATGGGGATCATCGGCCCGGGCAAGGGCTTGTCGGAAACCGCGCTCCGGAAATCGCTGCTGGAAGCGGTCGAGTTTTTAACAGCATATTTTCCGGCAATGTTTGCGCTTTCAGGGGTTGCCTCGGCCTTTTTGAATTACTTTGCGGCCCAAAAAATCCTGGCCAGGTTCAAGGTCGAAATCCCCGGTTTTCCGCCGTTTACCCACTGGAGATTACCCTGGTGGACGGTCTGGGGTTTTATTGCGGGGTTCGGCGCCAGCATGGCAGGCGGTTACTGGCACAATGGCACCCTGACCCAACTGGGGAACAATATTCTCATGCTGTATAGCCCCCTTCTGTTCATCGTCGGCTTATCAGTATGTACCTACCTGATGCAAAAATACGTGGGGCAAGAGGTTATATACCGCCTCATTTTGCTTTCGGCAGTCATATTGTTCATTTCTTTGATTTACAAGGTCCTGTTTGTGGTCGGTTTGCTCGACCTCCTCTTTGATTATCGACGCCTGCAACGGGAAAACTAAGATAGGATCCTGTGCAAGGTGGTGTGGCTGTGGGCTACGGATGGCTGCTGCTGATCGGCGCGGCAGGGTTTGCGGCAGCGGCGATACTGGTATTAAAACTCAAGGCTGCGAGAATAAAAGAAGCAGAAGTCGCCGGCCGCCGGTCCGCCTTAAGCCCGGAACAGTTGTGCGAACTGCCGATGGGGGCGGCCCTTTTGGACAGCGAAGGCGTAATAGTTCGGGCAAACCAGCGCATGGCAGCCTTGCTCGGCATGAAACAGCTGGCCGGTAAACCCGTTTCCGAGGTGTTCTCCCTGTCGTCTTTCCCCGGCAAACCGGATCATAACGAGGCAACCATGATCGCGTATGCCGGCAAAAAGGCGTTCTTCATAAAAATGCTGGAAGCTCCAGGCCCAAAAGGATACCGTTTGCTGCTGGGCGAAGATATCAACGAGCAGCTTCGCGCGCTGCGCTTGCACCGAGATACGCACCCGGCCATGGCCTTTCTCCAGGTCGACAACCTATCGGAGATAACTAAAACGATGGCTGAAGAAGACAAGCCGCACCTGCTGGGAGCTTTGGAACGGCTGCTAGCCGAATGGGCCTCCAACGTGGAAGGACACCTTTGCCGCATCGGGGAAGGGCGGTACATACTGTTTTTTACTGAATGGGGGTTCAAACAGGCGGAAAAGACCCGCTTTGCCATCATCGACAAAATACGGGAACTGGAGTTCGGCAATGAGATGCCACTTACGGCCAGCATCGGGATAGGCCTTCATGAAGAAAACATCAGCGAACTGGGTCGGCTGGCGCAAAACGCCCTTGACCTGGCCCTGGACAGGGGCGGCGACCAGATTGTTGTCAAGTCGCCGCAGGGGGTCAAGTTTTACGGAGGCAAATCGGCGAGCATCGAAAAAAGAACAAGGGTAAAAGCCAGGGTCATGGCGGAGGCCCTCAAGGATATGATTACCCAGTCGTCACAGGTGCTGATCACCGGCCATGAAATGGCGGACTACGACAGTTTGGGGGCGGCACTGAGCCTGGCCAAGGCTTCCGCGGACCTGGGCAAAAAGGCCTGGGTGGTGGTGGATGAAAACAATCCGGCCGCGGAAAGGTTGCTGGCCGTTCTGCCCAAAGGGGCCCAGGCGGCCAGGTTTGTAGGGGCGGCGGAGGCTGCCCGCAGGATGGCAGACAAAACACTGTTGATCGTGGTGGATACCCACAAACCTTCCCTCCTGCCCAATCGCAAGCTCCTGCAGCTGGCTGCGCAGGTTGCTGTGATAGACCACCACCGCCGGGGCGAAGAATTCATTGACGAGGCCGGACTGGTTTACCTGGAAGCTTATGCGTCATCGACCTCGGAACTGGTGACCGAACTTCTCCAGTACCTTGGCGACCAGGTGGAGATCGGCAAGACGGAAGCAACGGCACTGTTGGCTGGTATTGCTGTCGATACAAAAAATTTCATGCTCAAGGCCGGCGTAAGGACATTTGAGGCAGCTTCATACCTGCGCGGCAAGGGAGCCGACCTGGTGGCGGTCCAAACTGTCCTGAACGACGACCTTTCCACCACGATCAAGAAGGCGGAAGTGCTGAGAAATACAAGGGTCCTGTATGGCAAGATCGCGCTGGGGATTTGCGAAGATGCATACCCCGATGCCCAGCTGATGGCGGCCAAAACGGCAGACGCCATGCTAAGCATTGCCGGAGTGAGCGCCTCGTTTGTCATCTGGCCCTTTGACGGAGGGGTTGCCGTGAGCGCCCGGTCCAACGGAGAGGTCAATGTCCAGACGATAATGGAAAAACTGGGCGGAGGCGGGCACCTAAGCGTTGCCGCCGCGCAACTGAACGAACCTCTGGCTGTGGTAAAAGAAAGGCTTTTAGATTTGCTGGAAGAAGAGTTTCATGAAAAAAGCGATGCTGGACAAACAAGATAGGGTCGCTTCAAGAAATCTAAAGATGGGGGTGGCAGGAGGATGAAAGTAATACTCACAGACGATGTTAAAGGCACGGGCAAAAAGGGAGATGTTGTTAACGTAGCGGAAGGGTATGCCCGCAATTTTCTGTTCCCGAAAGGGCTGGCGATTGAAGCCAGCAAGCAAAATCTGGCAGAACTTGACCGGCAAAAGGCGGCTCTGGACAAGAAACGGGCCGAGGAACTCGAAAAAGCAAGGGAATTGAAAAAAAGACTTGACCGACTGGTGGTGAACATAACGGCCAAAACCGGCGACGCCGGGCGCCTGTTCGGGTCCATAACTGCCAAGGACATTGGCGAGGTGCTTCAGGACAAACACGGGATAACGATCGACAAAAGAAAGATCGAATTGAAAACGCCGATCAAAGCCCTTGGTTCCTACCAGGTTGCCGTCAGGTTGCACCCGGAGGTTACGGCTACCATTGACGTCCTGGTGTCCGCAGCGGAATGATTTCCCTGCGGTTCCAAACAGAGCTGTTGCGGGGTCTGAAACCGTTGCGGGCGGGGCGGCGGGCTGGGGGAAGATTGAGACAAGTGGGGCTATTCGGATTAGGAATAACGGTCAGGAAAGGGTGGTTGGAGAGTGAGCGTCATGATGGAAAAGATTCCGCCCCACAACCTTGAAGCCGAGCAAGCGGTTCTGGGGTCAATGATGATCGACAAAGAAGCGGTTTACACTGTCCTGGGCATACTTTCACCCGAAGACTTCTACAAGGAATCCCACCAGATAATTTACAACAGCTTGCTTTCCCTGGAAGCAAAAGGCGAACCGATCGACATGATAACCCTGACGGAAGAACTGAGACAAGACAACAACCTGGAAAAGGTCGGCGGGGTGGGCTATATCGCCACAATCGCCAACGCCGTGCCAACCGCAGCCAATGTCGGTCACTATGCCAGCATCGTGTACGAGAAGGCGGTACTACGAAAACTGATTCGGGTTTCGACCAATATTGCCAACCGCTGTTTCGAGGACCGGGAAGACACCTTTGAGCTCCTGGACGATGCGGAGCGGAAAATACTGGAGATTGCCACCAAGCGCAGTTCAGACGACCTCGTACCGTTAAAGAGGGTTTTGAGCGACACCCTGGAAAAAATTGAAATGCTGGCCAGTCAGAAAGGCAGTGTTACCGGGGTCCCTTCCTTTTTCGTCGACCTGGACAGGATAACCTCAGGCTGGCAGCGGTCGGACCTGATCATTTTAGCGGCACGCCCGGCTATGGGGAAAACCTCATTTGGCCTAAATATTGCCTTGAATGCGGCGCTTAAAGGGAAGGTTCCCGTGGCGATTTTCAGCCTGGAAATGTCGCGGGAGCAGCTCGTGCAGAGGCTGATTAGCTCTGAGGCCAGGATAGACCAGCATAAGCTGCGTACCGGACGCCTGCAGGACGACGAATGGCTTCGACTTACCAAAGCGGTGCAGCCTCTCTCCACCGCCCAGATCTATATTGACGATACCCCGGCGATATCCGTGCTGGAACTGCGGGCCAAGGCCCGGCGCCTTAAAGCGGAAAAAGGGCTGGAACTGATAGTCATTGATTACCTGCAGCTTATGCAGGTCAATAACAGGAAGAATGAAAACCGCCAGCAGGAGATTTCCGAAATCTCGCGCTCGTTGAAGGCCCTGGCCAGGGAACTCAATATTCCTGTTCTGGCCCTGTCCCAATTGTCGCGAGCTGTTGAGCAGACCCATGAAAAAAGGCCCGCGTTAAGCCACCTGCGGGAATCGGGGGCCCTGGAACAGGATGCCGATCTCGTCATGTTCATTTACCGCGAGGAGTACTACAACCCGGACACAGACAGGCCGGGCATCGCTGAGATCATCATTGCCAAGCACCGCAACGGCCCGACTGGAATTGTAGAGCTGGGGTTCATAAAAGAATTCACCAAATTCGTCGACCTGGACATCCGCCACACCCCGGCCTGAGCGGCCACCAAGGCGGCAAGCGTCCGGAGCGCTTGACTTTGATGATGTCGACTGGTAGAATGATAGCGGCAAACGGAAGGGAACGCGCGACTCAGATAGTAATACGCTGCTATGTGGGTTATTTTTGTGTCGCATCCCCCAACAAGGAGACCGGCCGATGAAGGAAAAATATGATGTGGCCATTGTAGGCGCGGGACCGGCAGGGATTTTTGCAGCCCTGGAATTGACATCCCTGGATAAAAACCTCAGTGTGTTGATGGTTGACAAAGGCAAGCATATTGACGAACGATTCTGCCATATACCGCGGGCAGGGCGCTGCCTTCACTGCGACCCGTGCTCGGTTATGAGCGGCTGGGCGGGAGCAGGGGCATTCAGCGACGGCAAACTGTCGCTTTCCCCGCAGGTTGGCGGACGCATTTGCGATTACCTGGACGGAGAAAAAGCGCTGGAATACATTCGTTATGCCGACGATATCTATTTGAGTTTTGGTGCCCGTCAGGAAGTGCACGGGCTGAACGCCAAGAGGATAGACGACCTGATTTACGAGGCGTCGCGCTACAACATCCAGCTGGTACCGTGTCCGGTCAGGCACCTGGGCACTGAACTGGCGGCGGATGTCCTGCGTAGGATGTACCAGCACCTGACCGGCAATACAAAGACCGAGTTTATTCCTTTGACCGCAGCCAGCGAGATAATCGCTGAAAACGGGGCGGTGAAAGGAATAAAGGTCAAAAATAAGCAGGGAGAAGAAAGAGAGATTGAAGCTTCCCATGTAATCGTCGCTCCTGGACGGGGCGGAGCGCAGTGGCTGGCGGAACAAGCCCGGAAACTCGACCTGAAGACGGAAAACAACGAAGTTGATATTGGCGTGAGGGTTGAAGTCCCGAATTCCATCATGGACCACCTGACCCGGGAACTGTATGAAGCAAAGCTGATCTATTACTCCGATACATTTGAAAACAAGGTGCGCTCGTTTTGCATGAACCCCGGCGGGATAGTTTCGGAAGAAAAATACGACGGGGAAATCGCGGTGGTGAACGGGCACAGTTACGCGGACGCCAGACTCAAGACGGCCAACACCAATTTTGCCCTCCTGGTTTCCACCAGGTTTACCGAACCATTCAACCAGCCCATAGAATATGGAAAATACATTGCCAAGTGCGCCAACATGCTTACCGGCGGCGGGGTGATGGTTCAGCGCCTGGGAGACCTCCTCCGGGGGCGCAGGACAGATTACGGCCGGCTGCAGAAATCAACGACCATTCCGACCTTAAAGAGTGCAGTGCCCGGAGACTTGAGCTTTGTTCTGCCGCAGCGCTATTTGACCTCAATTGTGGAAACCATCAAGGCCCTCGACAACATTGCTCCGGGGCTGTACGGCAAGAACACCCTTCTCTACGGGGTGGAAGTAAAGTTCTATTCGCTGAAAATAAAGGTAAAGCCCAATTTGGAGACGGACATCAAAGGGCTATATGCCATTGGCGACGGGGCGGGAATAACCCGCGGGCTGATGCAGGCTTCGGTTACGGGGCTCATGGTCGCCCGCGACATTGTAAATTGTAAGAAGTAAAAAGGTCGACGAGTGAAAAGAACATTTCAGACGCAGATCGGTTGACGGCCAGCGGCAAAAGAGAGGGGTTGAGGCAATATGCCAGCGGTAGTTGTTATCGGCAGCCAGTGGGGGGACGAGGGGAAAGGCAAGATCACCGATTTCCTTGCGGAAAAAGCGGATATGGTCGTCCGTTATCAGGGAGGCAACAACGCAGGGCATACGGTTGTTGTTGATAGCAAGGAATTCAAACTTCATCTCATCCCATCAGGCATCTTGTATCCAGGCACCACCTGCATCATCGGCAACGGGGTGGTTATCGACCCGCGGGTCCTGGTAAAAGAGCTCGACTATCTTGCCAGCCAGGGAATAAGCACCGCCAATCTCAGGATTAGCTTGCGGGCCCACCTGATAATGCCGTATCACATCAAGCTGGACGAGCTGGAGGAAGAAAGGAAAGGCGCCAACAAGATAGGAACAACGCGGCGCGGGATCGGCCCCGCGTATATGGACAAAGCGGCCCGGGTGGGCATTCGCCTGGTCGACCTCCTGGATGAAGAAGAGTTCGCCGCCAAGCTCAGAATGAACCTGGAAGAAAAGAACAAACTGCTGAACCGGGTTTACGAGGTTGAGGGTTTCGAATTTGAGCAGATTTTCCAGGAATACCGGAGCTATGTGCCGATCCTGAAAGAATACATCACTGACACCTCCGTGATAATTCACGAATTTCTTTCTGCCCAAAAGAACGTCCTGTTTGAGGGAGCCCAGGGCACGCTCCTCGATATGGACCACGGGACCTATCCCTACGTCACCAGCTCGCACCCTGTGGCCGGCGCTGCCTGCATCGGGGCAGGAGTGGGGCCGTCCGAACTCAATAAAACTATTGGGGTGGTAAAGGCATACACGACCAGGGTGGGCGAGGGGCCTTTTCCCACTGAAATGCTCGGGATCGAAGGCGAACTGATCAGGAAGCGCGGCCATGAGTACGGCACGACAACTGGAAGACCGCGCCGCTGCGGCTGGCTTGATGCCGTTATTTTGCGCTATGCCGCCCGGATAAACGGGCTTAACCTGATTGCTGCAACGAAACTTGATGTCCTTGATGAGCTGGAGCGGATCAAGCTGTGTGTGGCCTATGAGTACCAGGGCCGGGTTATAAACGAGTTCCCGGCCAGTCTCAAAGTGCTGGCCGGTTGCAAACCGATTTACGAAGAGTTTGAAGGCTGGCAGACTGATACCTCGTCCGCCAGGAGGTATGAGGAACTTCCTCTGAAAGCCCGGCTTTACCTGGAAAGGCTGTGCGAGCTGATCAAAGTCCCCCTGGCTCTTGTGGCTGTTGGGCCCAATCGGGAGCAGACCATCGTCATGCAGCAGATATTTACGGAAAAAAACTGAAAACAGCGGCAAAAATTAGACAGCAAGCCTGGTTGACAGAACAGCGGGTCTCATGTAAAATATGTACCTGCAGGGCGCATAAACCCTTTATTTTGTTCAGTTTGTCTTGTTCGATGAGCCATTAGCTCAGCAGGTAGAGCACCTGACTTTTAATCAGGGTGTCGATGGTTCGAGTCCATCATGGCTCACCAGAGCAACTCTTCGACATCCGCCGGCAAGACTTGGATACTCGTCAGGCAGAAGTCGTTTGAAGGTTGGCGGCCCGGTGGTCAAGTGGTTAAGACACGGCCCTTTCAAGGCTGTAACACGGGTTCGACTCCCGTCCGGGTCACCAGAAAAAAATCAACTCAGAAGATGGGAAATGGCCTGCACGGCAGGTCGGAGGCCGACAGCGCGCGGTGTAGTCCTAGCCCATGTCTGGGAGAAGATATATTGGCATATTGGCAAACGGCTTAAAGGGAGCTGTGGTGTAGTGGCCTAACATGCCTGCCTGTCACGCAGGAGATCGCGAGTTCGAATCTCGTCAGCTCCGCCATTTTCTCTTGAACGGACGGGGTTTCCCGGACCGCCGGCGCACTGACTGTTGGCTGAGAAGGGTGACGGTGGTATAATAGATAAATAGAGGGGCGATTAGCTCAGCAGGTTAGAGCGCATGCCTCACATGCATGAGGTCGGGGGTTCGATTCCCTCATCGCCCACCACTTCCGGATTTGTTACCGTCCTGGGAACTGAACAAAGCAGAATAGTACCAAACGACGACAATAATTATAAATAAGGGTTAATAAAGATGCGGGTGTGGTTCAATGGCAGAACTCCAGCTTCCCAAGCTGGCGGCGTGGGTTCGATTCCCATCACCCGCTCCATTTATTTATTTGATGTTATTCGGTATCAATCACGCAATTGATCTCGCGGGGCAGAGCCGTCCTAAAATTAAAAGTTTTAGAAAATAAAATAGCGTCCTAAATATTAAGAAAAAACAGGCGGCGTTTTGCGGCTGCCTCGATATGCGCGCTAAACCAGGACCCTTTTTTCGCAAAAAGGGGGGACATGCAGCCACCCTTTCAAATTTCCATACGAAGTGAGCTTTTTGTACAGGTCGATTTCCGTCAGCAGCATCTTCGTAAACCTGTCCTTCAGGTGTCCATCTTGAAACATAAGCAGGCTTTTGGTCTGCTGGACCACAAAATTCTGGATCCCGCAGTAAATGAGGCGAAACATCAGTTCGTCCCGGAGGATTTCAGTGTTGATGGGATTATTGATGGACTTCGGCGGACGCGGCGGCAGCGGGATGGCCAGCTTATCTATTTCCTGCTCCAGGAAGTTTATTTCTTTTTCCAGGATGCCTATGCCCTTGGTGAGGATCGCTTTAAAATCAAGGTCATGGGCAAAGTTTTGAAAGGTTTGCGTCAATTCCAGCACATCATACCGCTGCACAAGATGCTGCCACAGCCCATGTACTTCCCCGCAGGACGGCTTGAATTTATTGGCGCCGGAAGAACCCACTGTTTTCATTTTGCAAAAACGCCTCCCTGAAATTATAATATGCTCTCGGATGTCCCAAATTATTACATAATTATATATGGTAAAATAGGTTATAATTACCTGCCAGATAGGAGCGATGAACATGATGCGATTTGCCGAGCGGGTGCAATACGCAAAAGCCTCGGAAATACGCGAAATACTGAAAGTAACGGAACAACCGGAGATGATTTCTTTTGCCGGCGGGCTTCCGGCGCCGGAGCTGTTTCCCGTGGAGGAAATGCGGGCGGTTTTCGATGCGGTATTGAAAGAACACGGCAGCGAGGCGTTGCAGTATGCGACCACCGAAGGGTACACCCCGCTTAGGGAACTGGTGGCTGCGAGGATGGCCCAAATAGGCATCAAGGCCGCCGCTGATGATATACTCATCATTGCCGGCTCCCAGCAAGGGCTTGACCTTACCGCCAAGGTTTTTTTGGATGAGGGGGACACCGTTATCTGTGAAAGTCCAACCTACTTAGCAGCGCTCAGCGCGTTTAGGACATTTTTGCCCAGGTACGTGGAAGTTGAAATGGACGAAGACGGCATGATCATGGAAGAACTGGAGAGAGCGCTGGAAGCCAATCCCGGCGCAAAGATCATATATACCGTCCCCGATTTTCAGAACCCGACGGGCAGGACAATGAGTCTGGGAAGGAGACAAAAACTGATCGAGCTGGCCAATAAATATGATGTGGTAATCGTGGAAGACAATCCGTATGGCGAATTGAGGTTTGCCGGGGAGAAGATCCCGCCGGTGAAAAGTCTAGATACCCAAGGCCGGGTAGTATACCAAAGCACATTTTCCAAAATCCTTTCGCCGGGCCTGCGGGTCGGCTGGATCTGCGCGGCGCCGGAAACGCTTCAGAATTACGTGCTGTTCAAGCAGGGGACCGACCTGCACACCAGCACAATAGCCCAATATGCCATCGTGCGGTTCCTGAACACCTTTGATTTGGAGGCGCACATTGAAAATATCCGGAAGGTCTATAAAGAAAGACGCATGCTGATGATCGACACGATGAAAAAAGAGTTCCCGGCCGGGGTGAAATATACGACACCGGAAGGAGGGCTGTTCCTGTGGGTCGAGCTTCCCGTCGGTTTGAACGCCAGGGATTTGCTGGTCAAATGCCTGGAAAGGAATGTGGCCTTTGTGCCGGGAGGCTCGTTCTTTCCGAACAGCAGCCGGGAAAACACCCTCAGGCTGAACTATTCCAATTCCTCTGAAGAAATGATCGTAGAAGGCATTAGGAGGATTGCCGACGCCATGCGAGAGATGTTGAAATGAGGCCCCCTCACTTCTTTACCATGTAAAAGGTGCCGTGCTATAATAGTATCGTCCAAAAAACGAGGAGGCAAACCGAATGAATTCCCAAACGCATATCAAGACTATCAACAAAAAGGCGCTGACCAGGACCTTGAACAAAGGAGGCTGCGGCGAGTGCGTCACTTCCTGCCAGTCGGCCTGCAAGACCTCGTGCACGGTCAGTAGCCAAAACTGTCTGCAGGAAATGAACAATAAGTAATGAAATGCCGTACGATTTTTCGCTGGTGCACGCATTTGCAATCAATGATACATATCTGGTCCTGGATATTAACAGCGGCATCATTCACAGCCTGAGCGCAACAGCCTGGGACTTTTTCAAGGCGTGGGAGCAGGCCGGCGGCGATGCCGGCAAGGCGATTGACAGGCTAGCACCCAAGTACGGGCGCGAGGAACTCGAAGCGATCTACGACCGGTTCGAGCAGCTGAGAGACGAGGGCATGCTGTTCAGCAGGGACAAGCAATTGGAATCATACGCTTTGCCAGACGAGGGCATTGTCAAGGCCCTCTGCCTGCATGTGGCGCATGACTGCAACATGCGTTGCCGCTACTGTTTTGCCGGAACGGGCTGTTTCGGCGGGGGAAGGCGGCTTATGGGCCTGGAAACGGGCAAACGGGCCCTGGATTTTCTGTTTGAAGTGTCAGGCCCGAGAAAACATGTGGAAATAGACTACTTCGGCGGCGAACCGCTGCTTAACTATCCGGTGGTCAAGGAACTGATTGCTTACGGTAAACAAAGGGCAGCAGAGCTGGGCAAGGAATTGAAGCAGAGCCTAACCACCAATGCCCTGTTGCTGGACATGGAAAAAATTGAATTTTTCAACCGGGAAGGCCTCCACTTGATTCTAAGCATTGACGGGCGTCCTGGGGTTCACAACCGAATGCGCCTGCTACCCGGCCAACAAGACAGCTATACAGAGGTAATAAAGGCGATCAGGGCGTATGTGAACACCCAAACCGACGAGACGTATTTTATCAGGGGAACCTATACCCGGTACAACCGTGATTTTTGCGCCGACTTCCTCCACCTGGCCGAAAAAGGCTTCCGCCGCATCTCGCTGGAACCGGTGGTAGCCTCGCCGGAGGCTGATTACGCCTTACGGGAAGAAGACATTCCCACCCTTGCTGACCAGTACCTGAAACTGGCGGAAAAATGCCTGGACTTTTACAGGAGCGGCCAGGAGGTCATTTTCTTTCATTTCAACATTGACCTGGAAAACGGCCCGTGTCTGCCCAAACGGTTGACGGGCTGCGGCGCAGGGCATGAATACCTGGCGGTTTCGCCGGAGGGCGACCTTTATCCGTGCCATCAATTCATGGGACAGGAAAAATTCATGGTGGGAAACGTATGGGCGGGAATAACCAACCGGGAATTGTGCCGCGAGTTTCGCTCAGCCCATGTTTTAAACAAAAAGCCCTGCCGCGAATGCTGGGCCCGGTTTTTCTGCAGCGGCGGCTGCCATGCCAATGCGTACATTTACCACGGCAGCATTTTTGAACCTTACCGCCTGGCTTGCGAAATTCAGAAAAAAAGGCTGGAATGTGCCATCTACCTGCAGGTCAAGAAACGTGAAATGGAACTGGAACAAAAAGGAACAGACGACTAAAGGCGGCCAGTGACTGGCAAAAATATAATTGTCAATAACTGAATTGCAAAAACCAAACCAGCCCATTACAGTTTGCGACGATTCGCCAAACCATGGAGCAAGGAAGGACGGTGAGGCCCCCTGACCGGCAGGGGTGTTTGCAAATGCCGGAGGGGAACATGAGGGGAATCATTGAATTATCCAAGGGGCTGTTAGACTTCCAACGAAAAAACCGGAGGCTGAGCTTGGGCGTGCTGCTTTCCGCGGCGGCCGTGCTTATCGTTTTCTGCATTCTTGCCGACCGGGATCGCCCCGTCATGCTGCTGATCGACGGCCAGCCCCTGGCAGTGGTGGCTGGGAAACAGGAGGTCAGCGAATCCCTGGACAAGGCCAAAAGCGAGCTGGAAAAACAGCACGGGGTGGTCATTACCGGCTTCACCAGGAAGCTGACCTTTGACGAGGCGCCGCTCCAAACTGAGGTCAAACCCGCCAGCGGCGACGAGCTCTGCGAGTTGATGAAAGAACGGCTTGATTGGCAGGCGGAGTGCGTGTTGATCAGCATAAGCGGCAAACCGGATTTGTACCTGCGCTCCGAAAGCGAAGCGCAACAAGCGCTGGCGGAGATAAAGAGGCACTACCTTCCAACAGACCTGACCGGTGTGGTAATAGAAAGAGCTGAGTTTGCCGAAGAGGTGAGCATCCGGGCTGGCACAGGACCGGTAAAAAGCATCAGGACGGCGAAGTCCGCGGTGGAAGCGATGGTAAAAGGGCTGGACAGGATTGTCCAGCACAGCGTGCAAAAAGGCGAATCGTTGTGGACCATTGCCCGCGACAACAACCTGACCGTGGCTCAACTGCTGGAAATGAACCCGCAACAAAAAGGCGAAATGCTGAAGCCGGGCCAGGCGCTAAATCTGGTTAAGGCCGAACCACTGGTGACGGTCCTGGTCACCTTAACGGCCACAGTTGAAGAAAGAATCCCGTACCGGACCGTTTATGAAGCCGATGATTCGCTATGGCGCGGTCAGCAAAAAGTCCAGCGGGACGGGATTCCCGGATCCCGCCAGGTGACTTACCGCATCAGCAAAGCCAATGGGACAGAGACAGCGAGGGACGTCATATCGGAAACGGTCCTGTCTGAACCGGTCAGCCGCATAGTCTTGGCCGGCACCAAAATGATGGTGGCCTCGCGCGATAGCGGCGGCAACGGGATACTCGGCTGGCCGACCAGAGGGAAGATCAACTCGCCCTACGGCAAAAAGCGCGGCCGCAAGATACATAGCGGCACCGATATTGACGGCGAAATAGGCGACCCGATATTTGCCTCCGGCGATGGCGTGGTGCTGGAAGCAGGCTGGAAGGGGAGATACGGCAAATGCATCCTGCTTGACCACGGGAGGGGGTTGACCACCCTGTACGGACACTTGAGCCAGATTAACGTGGTTGTTGGGCAGCAGGTCAGCAGAGGAGATATTATTGGTCTCCTGGGAACAACGGGTAACAGCACCGGCCCGCATTTGCATTTCGAAGTGCGCCTGAACGGGGAATTCCAGAACCCTATGAAATATCTGGAACAATAAGCAAAACGATTGGGCCATAAATGAGCACAGGCACGCCTGCGCTCATTTATAATATATTTTAATATATTTATGAACCTTTTTGCTGCAAGGGGGTTGCAGTAATGGTGTACAACAAGAAACGCAAGGGGAAATACACCCGGATTGTCATCGCCGTGCTGGCTGTCATCTTGAGCATCGGGTTGCTGGTTACTTCATTGAGCTGGTATTTCTGAGGCGAAAGACAGCCCCAGCATCTACCTGCCGTCAGGCTCCCTTATATACGCTATAATTAGAATCTAGGAGATAGGAGGAGCGGGGCCTGGAGGAGAGATGAGCGGCATGCATCTCAACAAAGCGCCAAACAGGATGCTGAACAAGGCCATTGCGCTGGCGGCAATGGCCGCAGCAGTTTTCAACTTATTGCATATCATCGCCAAGCCCGTGGAGATACGCTCCTGCAGCCATAGCCTGCTGCAAAGGAGCATAAGGCTTTACCTTGATTTCCGGACACGGAACTACGACCAACTATCAAGCGATCATTTTCGCTTTAAATACTCGGCGGCGGATAAACCGGTCGCCTGGTTGACCATAGAAAAGGCGGAAGAGTATCTCTATTCAGTCAAGCGCATTTTGCTTGACGATTCGACAGAGAAAGAAATCCTGCTGGTATTGTGCCCCGATGCATACGCGCTGAACGAAAAACTTGATTGGAACGGCGAGAAGAGCGCGGCAGGCGTGTACTGGGCGGGCAGCATCGTTTTACTGTCCCCACAGGCCTGGGCGGGCAGCGAGACTTCGGCCACAGAACTGACAAACATCCTGGCGCACCAGGTCCCGCTTAGCCATGAATTGACCCATCTGTTGGTTGACAGGCGGACGGGCGGGAACTATCCGCGCTGGCTTTCCGAAGGGCTGGCGCAGTATGTTGAAGAACAGGTCGCCGGTTTCAGGCTGCCGGACCCCTTGCCGGAAGAAACAAACGACCTATACCCGCTGAAGGGTCTAGATAAGGATTTTGACCGGCAGGAAAACCAGGCCCTGGCTTATTGGCAGTCGCTGCAGACCGTGAAATATCTTATTGAGGAGCACGGGATGGCAAAGATGAAAGAACTGCTGGACGCTCTGGGCCACGGGTTGAGAATGGGACAAGCCTTAAGTGTCGTTTACGGCCTGGACGGGCAGCGATTGGAGAGCAGAGTCAAAGATTATCTGTCCGTGTGTCCCGGATTTTGAATGGGCGGGAACGTGATTGAAGCAGGCCTGGCGTGTTATAATATTAATTGAATACAGCCGGTGGCGGAGGGGGATGCCAAATGGGGTTCCGTTATGTTGACTACCCGAGAAGGAGAAGCGTTTTTGCCACCATCCTGATGCTCATAATCAGTTCGGTTATCGGCGGCCTGGTGGCATTAAGCCTGGCGCCGCATATTTACGGCTCTTGGAACACCGGCGCGCCATCGTCGCTTCCCGGTACAGAACCAAAGGCCTCTCCTTTGCCCGCTTATCTGGATTATTCGCCGGTGGTGAAAATAGCCGAGCAGGTAGGGCCTGCCGTGATAGGCATATCCAACCAAGCTATGGGCCGCAGCCTGTTTAATTGGGAACTGGTTGAGCAGGGGAGCGGCTCGGGGGTGATAATCAGCCAGGACGGGTACATAGTCACCAATTATCACGTCATTGAAAACGCGGAAAGACTGATAGTCACTTTGGCTAACGACCAGCAACTCGAAGCGGAGGTCAGGGGAAGCGATCCGGAGACCGATCTGGCGGTATTGAGGATTAAAGCATCAAACCTGCCGGTGGCCGCACTTGGGGACTCAAGCCAGTTGCGGGTAGGGGAACTGGTGGTGGCCATCGGAAATCCACTCGGGGCTGAATTTGCCCGGTCGGTAACGGCGGGAGTGGTCAGCGCCAAGGAGCGGCATATCACCATACAGGACCGCAAGGTAAGACTCATCCAGACCGATGCTGCCATCAATCCCGGCAACAGCGGCGGCGCCCTGGTCAACAGCGCCGGGCAGGTCATCGGGATCAACAGCGCAAAGCTGGTAATCCCCGGGGTGGAAGGGATGGGATTTGCCATTCCCATTAACGACGCCAAGCCCATCATCAATGAGCTTATTGAGAGGGGATATATCAGCCGGCCGGCACTGGGCATTTGGGGCATGGCCATTGACGAACTGCTGGCCAGGCAAAACGATCTGCCGCAGGGCATCTACATCAGAGAACTGGTGCGCGGCGGGCCGGCCCAGCAAGCCGGTCTGAAGCCTGGAGACATCATCCTTGCCATTAACGGGCAAAGAGTGACTTCCTTTGAAGAGTTGAGCAAAGCCCTGGAGAAATTCAAACCCCAAGATAAGGTTGAGGTTGAGTTTTACCGCAGCGGAAAAAAGCACTCTGCCGAAGTGGTTCTAGGAGAACGGGGACGGCAGTAGCATAAATTATTAATGTTTATATTGCGAACGCAGCGCGGTGTTTATGGTGAAAGGCAATGCGGATTAAACTGGTAGCGGTAGGCAAACTGAAAGAAAAGTACTGGCGGGAGGCGGCGAGCGAGTATTTAAAACGGCTGGCCCCTTTCGCCAGGGTGGAAGTTGTGGAAATCGCGGAAGAAAAGTTTCCCGACAATCCGTCGGCGAGACAAATGGAGCAGGCCGTGGACAAAGAGGGAGAACGCATTTTGGAACACATTTCTCCCTCTTTTTACGTTGTTCCCCTGGCCGTGGACGGGCAAATGCTCTCTTCGGAACAATTGGCCGAAATGCTGGGAAGGCTGGCAATGGAGGGGAAAAGCCAGGTCGCTTTTGTCATTGGCGGTGCCTGCGGCTTGGCGGGCAAGGTCATAGAAAAGGGCGATCTGGTTATTTCCTTCTCCCGGATGACCTTTCCCCACCAGTTGATGAGGGTGCTGCTTTTGGAGCAGTTGTATCGAGGATTCAAGATCCTGCGGGGAGAACCGTATCACCGTTGATTTAAGGATTAACTTGCCCGGTTTCTTTCCGGAGGGCCATACTGACCAGGAAACTGGCTGCGCTGGGGGAGCAGATAACCGACAAATAGAGCAAATATTCAATCGTTTATACATAGATATATATAATTGATAGACAAATGTTGGGAGACGGGTTAGAATTAAAATAGTGACAGTTTTTTGGTATTAAATAAAGGGGGGCGTTAAAGGCATGCTGACCAGAGAACTGGGGAAAATGTGCGTAGTCACCAGAGGGCCCAATCACGGACCGGCGCCAATTCCGGAAGAAGGAAGATGGGTGCAGGCCAAGGGAATAAAAGACATTTATGGCTTTGCTCACGGCTGTGGCACCTGCGCACCGCAGATGGGGACCTGCAAACTTACGCTGAACGTGAAGGCGGGGGTCATCGAAGAGGCGCTGGTTGAAAACATCGGCTGTTCCGGCATGACGCAATCGGCGGCGATGGCGGCGGAGATCCTGCCCGGAAAAACAATTTTGGAAGCATTGAACACCGATCTGGTATGCGATGCGATCAACAGCGCAATGAAACAACTGTTCCTGCAAATCGTGTACGGTCGCACCCAGACTTCGTTCTCGGACGGCGGGCTACCGGTGGGCGCAGCATGGGAGGACCTGGGTGCCGGCTTGCGCAGCCAGGTAGGCACCTCTTACGGATCCCTGGCCAAGGGGCCGCGCTACCTGGAAATCACCGGCGGCTACGTAACTCGTATGGCGCTTGATGAAAACAATGAGGTTATCGGTTACGAATATGTCCATATTGGTAAAATGATGGACCTTATCGCCAACGGCCTGAGCGCTGACGAAGCCCTGAAGAAAGCCAGGGAGACATACGGGCGCTTTGCGGAAGCAGTAAAATTGATTGACCCGCGCCGGGAATAATGAGAGGAGGTAAGAGCGATGGTGACTTTTGAAGGGATTGAACGCCGCCGCGAAAGAATCGAAGCCTGCCTGCGGGAAAACGGCCTGCATTCGCTTGAAGAGGCGCGCGGCCTCCTGCAAAGCCGCGGCGTAGATGCATACGGCATTGTAAGAAATATCCAGTCGATTTGCTTTGAGGATGCATGCTGGGCTTACATCCTGGGTGGAGCTATAGCCTTAAAGAGAGGGTTAACAGAAGCGGCGGATATAGCCGAAGCAATCGGCGAAGGTTTGCAGGCATTTTGCATCCCGGGTTCGGTGGCTGATCACCGCAAGGTGGGTCTGGGACACGGCAGATTGGCGAAAATGCTTCTCAAAGAAGAAACCCGTTGCTTCGCCCTGCTGGCCGGGCATGAGTCCTTCGCCGCGGCTGACGGTGCCATAGGTATTGTCCAGTCGGCCAACAAGGTTAGAAGGCAGCCGCTGCGGGTCATATTGAACGGTCTGGGCAAAGACGCTGCCTATATCATTTCCCGGATAAACGGCTTTACATATGTCCGGACACAGTATAACTACCAAACAGGGGAACTGGCCATCGTATCCGAACGGGCGTTCTCGTCCGGACCGCGTGCTGCGGTGCGGTGTTACGGCGCCGACGACGTGGAAGAAGGGGTGGCCATTATGAAACATGAAGCAGTGGATGTGTCCATTACCGGAAACTCGACGAACATGACCCGTTTCCAGCATCCGGTGGCGGGCACATACAAAAAGTGGTGCGTGGAGCACGGCAGGACATATTTCTCGGTGGCGTCCGGCGGCGGGACAGGGCGTACCGTGCACCCCGACGACAATGGTGCCGGCCCAGCATCTTACGGATTGACTGACACGCTTGGCCGCATGCATGCCGATGCGCAGTTCGCCGGGTCGTCATCGGTTCCCGCCCATGTGGAAATGATGGGCTTTATCGGGATGGGAAACAATCCGATGGTGGGAGCAACCGTTGCGGTTGCGGTTGCAGTTTCACAGGCCGTTAAACCATAAAGTCTGCCGGCAGCCGGCGGCAGGGCATCAAGGCATATGTCCTGCCGCCGTTTTTTGCTTAGCGCCGGCTTTGCGTTACATGCGGTTGAGGTTGGGCTGTCCCGGCGAGATGAGTATTGCATAATTTAACAGGGTCAGATATACTCCA
>Ga0067045_1027902_pt1 | contig 51934 bp, 47 predicted proteins | sample TerdegcTABiofilm_FD_59184 | JGI IMG/M metagenome (GOLD analysis project Ga0067045, IMG submission 59184) | Combined Assembly of (Gp0054472, Gp0054536) Wastewater bioreactor microbial communities from Singapore -Terephthalate degrading...
TGAGAGCCCTGATTTCTTCTTCCCGTTCCTTTAGGGGTGTGATGTCGATGGTAGTCCCCAGAACTCCTATGGTCTGTCCCTTTGGATTCTTCAAGGGAATCTTGGTGGTTAAGTGCCAAACCCGACTTCCATCCGCCAACGTATGGAAGTGCTCTAAACCCACCTTGGCCTGGCCGCTTCGAATCACTTCCCGGTCCTCCGACCGATACAGTTCCGCCTGATCCTTCCAGGGCATCGCGTAATCATCTAGTCCTACCAATTCTTCCATTTTCCCTTTTCCCGTGTCACGCAGAAAAAGCCGATTACACCCCTTGTACTTCAGATCCAGATCCTTCCAGAACACCTCAACGGGAATGGTATCGAGGACTGTACGGATGAAGGTGCTGGATTCGGCCAACTGCTTCTCCCGTTCCTGGACAGCTTCGGCCATGGATTGAAACGAAACCCTAAGGGCTTCCAGTTCTTCGAATCGTTGGGATGGGATGGTAAGCGAATAGTTTCCCTTGGAGACCGCCTCGATGCTCTCTGTGAAGGGTTGGAACTCTTTGGACACCGCCCGGCTCACCTGCCGAGCGGTGAAGAGGGAAAGAAGGGTGAAGACGGTAAAAAACGCAGATCCCCAAACTATGAGAGTGAAAGGGTGAATCTCTATTCTTTTTTCCTCCTGTACTACCCCTACTACCCATCCGGACTCTTCCACGGGCGCAGTGGTTACGATCGTCCTTCCTTCCCCAAAGAGGGAGGATTCTAAGATCGAGAAAGAGGGGACATGCCTTTCTAGAGTGTGGCGGACCGCGGGTACGGCTCGAATGTTTTCCCGTCGGATCACGAATCTCGGTTCCCGATGTACCACCAAGTTGCCTTCGCTGTCACAGGCAAAGACATCGAGGAAATGGGCTTCTCCATACCGCGGTAGAGTAAAGTCCTGTAGAAACAGCTGGGGATCGATCCACCCCATGCAGATGTCTTTACCCGATTCCAAACTTAGGGAAAACACGGGGTTGGCAAAAAACGGGTTTAACCCTATGGGAGACCAATGGATTCGTTGGCTACTAAGTTGTTTTGCGGGCAAGAGGTAGGAACAATCGTACCCGAGAATTGCCCGGTCCATGGGAGTAGCTCCTTTTACCTTGCCGGTATTCCCATCTACAATCCAGAGGGAAAGAAAAGAGGGTTCACTTTGAATCAATGCTTGCCCAAAGGATTGGAACCCCTCATGAAGGGCAGTGGAAAATGTCCCACTTGCCCAATAGGTCGCAGCGGTTTGCAGAACAATCTTCAAGGAGGCTCCTCGTACCCTAGCCTCTTCGGCAAGTATTTGGGTGGCTGATCGTTGAAGGGATAATAACTGTTCCTTGGAACTCTTTCGCAAGAAGAGTAGGGTGATAAACGTGATAACGGCAAAGAGAAGGATCATGACGAACGCTGTCCGGTAAATAAAGTACGCGCCAAGATTGGTGGGTTTATTCGATTTTCTAATACCCCTAAAGATCAGCACTCTGGCTCCCTTTCCGAAATCAAGGTAAAAACTCCTTCCCGTACCGTTAGAATGAATAAGGGTCGGTACGCGTCTCCCGTTTCGTCGAAACGGATTTTTCGTTGGATTCCTTGTAGTTCCTTGATCCGTTTCAATGCTTCTTTCAATGGTTCTCCAGTTTTCCGTTGCCGAAGAGCGGTTTCGAGGTACCTTACTGTTTCGTACGCGTGAACCGTCCCGAAGGGTGGAATCCTACCAAAGGTTTCCTGGAATTTAGACTTGAATCGGAGGAAACTGGGTGAAGAGTCGATAGGATTGTGGGATTGAGCGATGATGGCTCCCTCTACGGCCTTGCCTCCATACGTGATGAGATCTAGGTTGTTTCCCCAACCGCTTACCGCGATAATTCCATTCGGCACCCGTTGCTTGAAAGCTTGGGCGAACCCGGCTGTGTCGATCGAACTAGCCACCACGCAAAGCCCCGTAGTCCTTGGTTCTTTTTGCAGGGCCTCATCGATCAGCTCCTGATACGGCGGAGGAGTTTTGGTTTGGAATGGAAGAATAAGGGAAACGACTCCTCCCCGAACCTGGTAGCGATTTCGGAACGTGTTGACCCACGCTTCTGCATAGGCGGCATTCCCTTGATCGAAGATCCCCACAAAGATTTTTGGCCCAAAGGTTTCGATAATATAATCGGCAACTGCTATCGCTTCGGAGGTGGAAGAGTTGACGACTCGGAACAAAAAGTCGTCCTTTTTATCGAAGATTGGCGAGGAGATGGATGCACCCAATAACACCATCTTTCTTTCGGTGAGGAAAGGCAGTACGGCATCCGCAATGGCGCTCGTCGCGTACCCCATAACGACTTCAATACCCATTTCCGCGAACTCTTTCGCGTTGGCCAACGCTCTTCCTTTGTCCCCCCCATCGTCTCGAACGATCAATTTAATGCGAAACGGTCCTTCCCCCTGGTTGATTTCTTCCACAGCCAAGAGGGTTCCTTCGTATAGATCTTTCCCAAGACTCGCTCCCCTCCCCGTGAGAGAGGTAGAAAACCCTATTGAATACTCCGTTTTTTGGTTACAAGAGGCAAGTAGGAAGGCGATGATTCCTACAAAGACAAGAAGGGTAGGGTAGAATCCAATCGGTCTTGAGGTTCGCTCAGTTAGAGCTTTGTTCATACTAAAAAGTATCGGTTTGTGAGGTAGGGCTGTCAACTGGAGAACAAGGGTGCAAAAAAAAAGCGCCCTCTAAAGGGCGCTTGATGGTTCGAAACATGAGCCCGCGTCAAACAAGACTCGTTTTTGCTAGAACTTCATGTAGAATCTGCCGAGGATGTAGACCACGTTCGTGATGGGGTTGTTGGTTCCCATCAGGGGCCAGCGGTACCCGACTTCCAATTCAATTGGCATGAAAGTCTTGGTAAAGAAGAGACCAAGGGCAGGGGTCACAGAGAGGATGTTGGAAGCGGAGTCCGCTATTTTAGTCCCTTCGATCTTGTAATCGGGGGTCATCTTGTAGGTGAAGGGGAGGAAGGCCTTGAACACAAGCCCGTCCGCGACCGGCGCCCAGTACTGGGGTTCGATTTCGATGGTCCAATCGTACCCTTTGGCAATCTTTTTATCGTCGCCGAAGTTGACACTATCACTAATCTTCTGCTCTGGATAATAGATGAATTCGCTGTAGAGATTTACGAAGAACTCGGGGGTTACGTTATAGTCGAAGTACAACCTAGCCCCTAACCCCCATAGATGGTTGTCTGGTTCTTTGGCAACAAAGGCTTCGTCTACTGTGAGTTTTACATCAGCGGCACTCGCTCCAGGCAACGGGATCTTGATACCAGGTGCAACTGAAAAGCGCATAGAGTCATTTAATACGGGAGCTTTCTTACCCATAATCTGAATCTTTGCCCCTACGAACAAGTCGAAAAAGGAACCTAAAGTAGCTTGATTTAGATAAAGTGTTACTAGCGGATTTAATGGATGTTGAGTTTTATCGAATCCCATCGTGGACCAGAGGTTCCAACCAGGAGTCCACTGGATTGCCGCAGTGATCCAGTCGGTCACACCGTATTCGAAGGCGATCCCCACATTGAAGTATTGAATACCGTCTGATTTCGTTCCGACAGCGCTCGTAATATCCTGCGCTTCCCCATCCTTGTCCCATTGTTCCTTGGCAAAGCCGTAGCTTGGGGCTATCGAGATCCGTAGCACTCCCTGGGGCAACACGAGGGCATCGTCGGCGAATGCAGGCAACACGAGGCTTGCCAGTACGATCAGGATCCAGAGTTTTTTCATAGGTTTTCTCCTTGCGTGATAAAGATTCAGCATTTCGCTACTACCTATGATTAACGAAAAATCGCCAGACGTCAAGCCGTTTTATCGGCCAATGACCGAATCATAACAAATGACTGAAAGCTGAAAATTGTCTAACTTGCGACGGAAAAGCGGCGGGAATTGAAAAAACCGCCTACGAACTATCTAGTGTAATAAGAAGAAGATATTCTTAAGCTTTTAAGTCTACCGCCTGCCCTACCGATTGGTCGGTCACGGGTTCAGCAGGGGGCGGGGATGAGTTTTCGGCCAACGGAGTAGCCGGTGGAGCAGGGGCGGGCTCTACCGGAATAGGCGCAGGATTTATGGGATTATATATTTCCATACCCGTTACCTCTACTAGAAAGAGTAGTTATATAGTGGGCAAAAGTCAATTGTTCCTGTTTCTATCTATTTCCGATTTATTTTAAGTTTTTTATTGACCTGTTCGAGGTCGAATAGTTCGGGTTCAAAACTTCCCACCCACTCTAGGAGCTCGCGGTATTTTTTCTTATTGGGGGAATGCAGCGCCTCAAGTATTTCTTCATATCCCGAATACCCCCCGCAATCTTCCGGAGGACAGGCTCTTTTCCCTGCAAGGCAGATTACTTGTCCACGAACCTCTTCATTTACTTCGTCTTGAAAAAGAACTTTTTCCACAACGATGATGTGTCCCCAATTGTCACCGAAATCATATGTATAGAGGAAACGTTGCTTAGGTTGTAGGTTCAATTGCTGAAGGGTAACCGACTCATCCGGAATCATTTGAGGATCTTCCGATTCTGCAGGTCCATAAGACTGTTCATCGATAATGAACTCGTATAAATGGTAATTCTTCCATCCCATCGCGATTTGTATTACCCAATGTAGATCGAGCAATGTAAAAGTCCCAGGGACCTGAACGCGTCTCCAAATAGGGGGGCGAATATACTCGAGCTGAATCTTCAGCACATAGTAGGAGGCTTTCTTTCTCTTTGCGCTTTTGGGGCTTGTATGGGAGGCTTCCTCTCCCTCTTTCCTTGTCTCTTTCTGTTTCGGTTTTGCCTTCTCCTTTTGGGATTGGGGCATACTGTCCTTCGATGAAGGGGTTGAAGCGGTCTTCTTCAGGGTGTTTTCCACCCGGGTGCGAATTTCCTGAAAGGTCTGCTCCATCAACGGAATGACGGATAGGGTTTCAGAAAGTTCCGTTTCCGTGCCCGGGTTCTTTCGATTCAAGATCTGTAAGTAGCGTTCTAAAAAATCAAATAATTGCGCCAAACTTAGAAACTCATTCTTTGGTAGATCCTTTGGGTCTATCTGTCGGCGATCTAGATCCCGAAGCCAGGCGATGTGTTGGTCCAGGATCTGAAGGATCTGGCTTCTTACCGTCCCCGTATGCCGGTCGGTAAAGGAATTGTAGGATCGTTTCACCCGTTTCCAGAGGTCGTCGAAGAACTTGAAGAAAGAATCCATCTGTTCTTGAGAGTGGAAATAGGTTTCTCGACCGGCAAAAATTCGACTCAGTACCTGTTCAGGGGATGCGTTCCCTTGGAAAAAGGCGTCTCGAATGTAGGCTTCGATGGAACTTTCTTCTAAGGAGACTCCAATATCCTGGAGGATTTCCCCCATCGTTCCGGATTTGCCTTGGGACTCTTCGGGATTCGGGAGATCCAACTCTTCGTTCGCCACGTGGGGGGTGTGCCAAAGACGATTCTCCAGACCCACATCCACGAAATGAATAAGGGAGGAAGATTCGATAAAACCACCTAAGTGAATGGGTGGGTTGGATAGCACTTTCTTCCCTGCGTAGTAGTAGGCATAGGCAATCTGCTCTTCGATGGGGTATTTTAAATCGAGATCCTCGAAACTCTGATAGAATCCCTGTTCTAAGGTGCGTATCCACTCGGAACCTGCCTTCAACAAACTTTGCCGTTTTCGCTTGGAAATGGGGTCTATTTGATAGGAGCCTTTGATCCAATCGAGAACGGTGACAAGGAAACCACTCCCACTCTTGAGTTTCCACCGTTTAATCCGTTCGGTGAGGTCGAACGCCTCCACTTCCACCATCCTCGCTTCATCCCCCTTGGCACTTTCCTCTGCATAACGGTTATGGGGGTTGCCCCGACTAAAGAGACTATAGAACACGTAAAGATCCCGAACTCGTTTCCGAACCTTACAAGACGGGATGGGTTGAGAATTGGGATCAAGCAACTCTACTTCCCAGGGCTTGGTATAGGGGTTCAGGAAAGGGAGGAACCGATGCCCTGGAATGAGGTACCCGCTACTCAACTCTTCCTCGGTGGGAGAAATGAGGAACTGAGAGTTCTTGAAGAATAGATGTCGTGGTTGGAACAGAGTGAAATCCGTCGAAAAGACTAACCCTTCGGATTCTAAGAGATCTAGAACGGTTTTATCGTTCTCGAATGGGATTCCCTGTTTTTTAAGGTAATCCCGTAGATCCACGTAGCGGAACTTCTTCTTGCACCCAAAGACGAACTGCCGAATGGATTCTTTCAAGGATTTCTGGGAACTCATCTGTTTTGTGTACCTTCCTCTAATTTCGCTGCTTTCTCCTCCACAACCGCTTGTTGCGATTCGGTGAAACTCCTAAGCCATTCTTTATATAAGGGATTCGACAATGCCAGGATCCGAAGAGCCAGAAGGGCCGCGTTTTTAGCCCCATTGACAGCAACAGTTGCGACAGGTACTCCATTGGGCATCTGTACGATGGATAGGAGGCTATCCAATCCGGAGAAGGAGGTAGTTCGGATAGGAACCCCGATCACGGGAAGCTGGGTAAGGGAAGCGGTCATGCCTGGAAGATGAGCGGCTCCCCCGGCTCCCGCGATGATCACCTGGATGCCCCGCTCCTCTGCCTGCTGGGCGTAACGCACCATCCGAAGGGGGGTGCGATGAGCGGATACGATGGTGATCTCATAGGGAACCGATGCCTGTTTCAAGATTTCCGCTGCCTCTTCCATCACCGGCAGGTCTGAATCACTTCCCATGATGATTCCCACGAGGGGGGAATGGACTTTCTTCTTCATAGGTTCTTACGTCTCAACACTCCTCACCTTAAGTATACCCCGAATCTTTTCCGCTTTCCGTAGGACTTCTTCGGTTGTGGTTCCCAGAATCGTGACATGCCCCATTTTCCGAAAGGGTCGGACTTCCCGTTTCCCATACAGATGGATGGAAACCCCTGGCATGGATAGAGCATCCTCGTACCCTTCCACGAACGGAACTCCCTGCGCACCCGATTCCCCTAACAAGTTGAGCATTACCGCGGGCCGGATCAGATCTGTCGCACCTAAAGGTAAGCCCGTAATAGCCCGGATGTGTTGTTCGAACTGGGAAGTAAGGCAAGCTTCGATCGTGTAATGCCCAGAGTTGTGAGGCCGGGGAGCTACTTCATTTAAAAGAACCGTTCCATCTGAGGTCAGGAATAGTTCGACCCCGAATACCCCAACGCCCTCTAACGCCTCCACGGCCAGGCGAGCTACTCTGCCAGCTTCCACTGCCACTTCGGGTGGAATGCGGGCGGGTGCGAGAACAGTGTCACAGATGTTGTGATCGGGATTAAACACCATTTCTACTACGGGATATAACGCTATGTTTCCTATTCGGTCTCTCGCCACGATTACGGCCAATTCCTTCTCAAAGGGAACGTACTCCTCTATGAGGGATGGGGTATCCATTAGAGGATCTGCGGGAGATCTAAGAACTCTTACTCCTCTACCATCATACCCGCCCTTACGGCTTTTCTGTACCAGGGGGTAGGAGATCCCATTGGATTGGGTAAGACTCAAACGAGCGTTCCCCTGATCGTCCCCGGTTCCATCGAATGGGAAGAACCGAGGCACCGGTACCCCGGCTTTGGATAGAACCTCTTTCTGTATCAACTTGTCCTGGATCGTTTCCAGAAGGCGTGGGGAAGGATAGAGGGGATACCCCGCATCCTCTGCTTCCCGTAGAGTCTTCGTGTCGATATGCTCGATTTCATAAGTAGCGAGATCGGAATGTTCCAACAGTTGGCGTAAGGAGGTAGGATCGTACAGGCTCCCTTGAATGAAGCGGTTAGCTAACGGTTGGGCAGGGGCTGAAGGATCAGGGTCTAACACCACGTACTGGAATCCTAATTTACAGGAACAGTAGATCAACATACGACCCAACTGCCCCCCTCCGATGATTCCTATGGCCCGAGGCAACTCGCCTGAAATGGGTGTATTCATGGGATAGTCCATTGTACAGGATCGGGGCAGCTTTAGGAAGACTCTAGAAGTGGTGCCAAAATTGTGGCGCCCCTTAAGAAGTTTTTTTATCCTGCCGGACTTTGAACTTGTTTACCAGGGCATCTACAGATTCAATCGTTTCCTGGCTTACCTGGCTTTCATCCCGTACCTGGGCAACAGCGGCGTTGATTTCAGCAGCCCCTGCGGCCATTTCCTGGGCGCTCTGGTTGATCTGCCGGGTAATATCCGATAGCCGGTGCATCTCTTCCAGAATCGTCTTGCTGCCCAAAAGAATTTCGCTGGAACCGTTCTTGATTTCTGAGGTGATCTCGGTGATCTGCTTGATAGCCTGCAGAACCTGGGAACTTCCAGCGCTCTGTTCTTCCATCGCGTTCCGGATCTCCAGTTCATGATCCCGTACCCTCTGTACCCCGCTGAGAACTTCCTCGTACTTCGATTCCGCTTCCTGGGCGTAAGATACGGCTTCTGTAATCAGTTTCCGAACCTCGTTCAGGACCCGGGAGATGGATTTTGCCTGTTCCCCCGCGTTCTCCGCCAGTTTTCGGATTTCCTGGGCCACGACGGAGAACCCGGCACCTGCTGCTCCCGCATGGGCCGCTTCGATCGCGGCGTTCATGGATAGGAGGTTCGTCTGCTGGGCAATGTTCATGATTACCCGGTTCGCTTCGATCATTCCCTCAGAGGCAGAGGAAATTTTCTGTACGAAATCCACCATTCCCTGTAACCGCTCCTTTCCGATTCCCGATGCAGCCAGGAGGTGCTCGATACTCTCCTTATTGCGCTCTACCGTTGAGTGAACGGAACGTATGTTCGCAACCATCTCTTCGATTGCGGAGGAAGCCTGGGTAATGTTTGCCGCCTGGCTTTCGATAAGGTGGTTAAAGGATTCAATGTTTCGGTTGATCTGTTCCACGGTGGCAAGGGTTTCGGTGACTCCTGCTGACTGATTTACCACCTGGTTCTTCACCGATTCGATGTTGGCAGCGATCTGGGTAACGGCAGCGCTGGTTTCTGTCATATTACTGGCCAGGTTTTCTCCGATCTGTTTCAGTTTCTTGACAGAGTCCCGGATGTCTTGCACAAGACTCTCCAGATGATCGAGAAACGCATTGAACCGAACCCCCATTTCTCCCAATTCATCCTGGCTTCCAACTGCGATGCGTATGGTAAGGTCCCCCTCCCCTTCAGCCAGGTCTTTTGCAATCATGGCAGTTTGACGGATGGGGCGCACAATAAAGCTACTTGCCCACAGCACAAGCAAGGCAATAATCACGGTGAGGATTATAAAAATGATGATCACCATCTTTAACAGGTAGAAGACTTTATCCAGCAATTGGGAAAGGGGCACTGCTACACCTATGACCCACCCAGGGGATGATGGAATGGGGGCGAAAAAGAGCTGTTCCATTTCCCCGTCAGGGCGAGTGATACGGGCTGTTCCGGGCTTTTTCGAAAGCATCAGTTTTCCTGCTTCCTCGAGGCCCTTGAACCCTGCTTTACTCGATTCCAGCACGTTCAGTTTCATGGTCAATTCCTGGTTTGGATGGGCGATTACCTCCCCGGAACCATCCACGATCCATCCATAACCGGATTTTCCGATTTTTATGTCTCCTGCAATCTTACTGATGGTATCGAGAAGTACGGTGGCGCCGAACAGACCCTGTGCTTTCCCTTCTGTACCCTTAACGGCATGAGCGACTACAAAAATCTTGCGTCCCGTGGCTTTCGAAATTACGGGGTTACTTATATCGTAAGATTTATTCTCCTGAAAAATGGCCCGGAAATAGGCGCGGTCAGATATATTGGCAGTAGCGCCGGACACGATATCTGAGTCTTCGGATTTCCGATATACATTGGGGGCAGTTCCGTCCGGGTATCCCAGAAAGAACATTTCGAAATCCGGCCGTTCTTTCAACTTTTCGCTGATATCTTCCTTGATTTTGGCCCAGTCCATCGTCCGGGTGATGTTGCGTTCTGCCTGCGCTTTCGCTTCCTTTACAAGGCTCTGTACCCACTGGTCTATGGATACCGCTGCCTGATTCGCCACTTCCTGGGACAGATTAAAGATAATGGGTTCTACCGTGCTTTTTATCTGAAAGTAGGCTACAAAGGCTACAGCAATCGATAGAATCAATACAGGTCCCAATAGAAGGGCTAACATTTTATACCGAAGACTTTTATTCATTCTTTGTTCCTTATAGTTTTTTTGTATACGATATTTTTGTTAAGTGTAATATGATAAATATCTTTACGCAATATCGAGTTTTAGGGTTGCCAGGTTACCGGCTACTCGATCTTGCGGGTGCCCCTGAATGGGACTTTAGGTTCCCCCTATGCGACCTCTGTTCCCGGCTACTCAATCCAGCGGGCGGCTCGGGACACCGCCTTTTTCCATCCCGCATAGAGCTGTTCCCGGTATTGCGCAGGGAGGGTTGGACGGAATCGACGTTCCTCCTTCCAATGATGGGTAAGGTCATCCAGATCTTTCCAAAACCCGCATCCTAAGCCGGCGAGGTACGCCGCTCCCAGGGCGGTTGTTTCCGTGACCTTAGGTCGGGACACAGGGACTCCTAAGATATCTGCCTGAAATTGCATTAAAAAGTTGTTTGCCGAGGCTCCCCCGTCTACCCGTAGTTCGGCTAGTTTAATTCCCGAATCTTTTTCGATGGCGTCCAGCACGTCCCGACTTTGATACGCGATGGACTCAAGCGCGGCTCGCGCAATATGAGCCCGATTCGCTCCCCGGGTAAGGCCAAAGATGGCTCCCCGCGCGTACATGTCCCAGTAGGGAGCCCCTAATCCAGCAAAGGCGGGGACAATGTACACACCGTTATTGGTACCTGCCTGCAGGGCAAGGGCTTCAGTCTCTGCTGCGGTGGAAATAATCTTCAGTTCGTCCCGGAGCCACTGTACCACGGCACCTGCGATGAACACGCTCCCCTCCAGACCGTAGTATACCTCTTTGCCCAACCCGTATGCGATGGTGGTAAGAAGGCCGCTTTGGGAAGGCACGCGGTTTTTTCCCGTGTTCATCAGGAGAAAGCATCCGGTACCGTACGTGTTCTTCGCCATCCCCGGCTGGAAACAGGTCTGGCCAAACAGGGCGGCTTGCTGATCGCCGGCGATCCCATCGATGGGTACTTCGACCCCTCCGGTTAGTTTCGGATCGGTAAATCCAAATCGCCCGCTACTAGGTTTTACGTCAGGTAGGATAGAGGATGGGATGTGAAGAGCCTCCAGAAGCTTAGCATCCCATCGCAGGGAAGCGATGTTGTATAACAGAGTGCGAGAAGCGTTGGAAAAATCGGTGGCATGGATCTTTCCCCTGGTAAGGTTCCACAGGAGCCAGGTATCCACGGTTCCAAAAGCGAGTTTACCCTCTTCTGCTTTCTTCCGCGCTCCGTTTACGTTGTCCAGAATCCACTTTGCCTTGGTGCCCGAGAAATAGGCGTCTGCAACGAGTCCCGTGGCTTCCCGGATGTATGGTTCCAGCCCTTCAGCCTTCAACTGGTCGCAGATGGGAGCGGTGCGTCGGCATTGCCAGACAATGGCATTGTACACAGGCTTCCCCGTTGCTCGATCCCAGAGGATAGTGGTTTCCCGCTGATTAGTGATACCAATCGACGCAACGTCTTTCCAGGTGACCCTCGCTTTAATTACCGCCTCCTGCATGACCGTGAGCTGGGAGTTAAGGATATCCAGAGGGTTGTGTTCCACCCATCCCGCTTGGGGATAGATCTGGGGGAACTCTTTCTGAGCAGTAGCAACGATCTCTCCATCCCCGTTAAACAGGATGGCCCGGGAGCTAGTGGTTCCTTGATCCAAAGCGAGAATGTAGGACGGCATAAGTATTCACTCCTTTGATTCTGTCAGGATAACGCTCGGTGCCGATGCGAAGGCCTTGCTCTAAGCGCCTCTTCGAAAGGGCTCTGTGATACAAGAAAGGCTCGCTTTATCGAGCGTGAAGCGTAAAGGAGCTTCACACGATAGTGTAAAAGGAAAATCCGGAACATGAAAGAGGTTTTAAGACGGTGTGCAAGGATATTCTGGAAAACATGGATGTGGCGGTAGCACTAGGAGACGATACGCTCATCAAAAAGGGACTTCACCGATTATTAGAGGGAAAACTGGATAAGTTCTCCTGTATCATGCAAGTCCAGCGCAAGGAGGAACCCTTTGGGTTGGAGTTAACCCTTTCCCTCGTGCGGGATTGGATGGGAGAATTGTTGGGAGTCCTTCTCATTGGGCAGGAAGTTCGGGGACTGAAGCAATTTTTAAGTCGATTTCATCTTACCTGGAGGGAATGGGAAATCATCCAACAGGTTCTTTTCGGTGCCACAAACAAATGTATCGCTGATCATCCCTCTATTCGAGTCCTATGCTAGCAAGAGTACGCAACCCCTCCTTAAAGCTACGGTGGTACATTAAAGGATCGAGGAAAGGAGCTCTTTTAGTTCCTCCGCGTTCTGCGTCGCGTAGGCGGCGAAATCGTTATTGAAGAAAACGTAGATTTCGCGAACTCCCGAGGCATTTAATCCTTGAATCCATGAAAGGATTTCGAGAAGTTCTGCTTGGGTGTACCGGTGCGAGTACCACTTGCTTCTACCGTGCAGGCGAAGGTATCCGGTCCGTGCCGTAATCCAGCCAAGGGGTCTACTTTTAGGGGAGTCGGATTCACAAAAGATCGTTCCCAATTCGGTGAGGGTCTGTTTCGTTTCCTCTGTAAGCCAGCGGGGATGGCGGAACTCCACGGCCACGCGGGTTGGGTCGGGAAAGGATTCCAGAGCCCTCCGGAGGAGGGAAATGTCGTACGGTGTGGAAGGAGCAAGTTGCAGAAGAAACAAACCTAAAGTTTCTCCCAGCAGGGTTGCAAGCTTCACGAATTCTTCGATGTCTTTTTCCACATCGACTAAGTATTTGCGATGGGTGATGATCCGGGGAACTTTCAGCACGTACCGAAAATCCGGAGGGGCTTGCGAACGCCATTTAAGGTAGGTGGACTCCGGAAACCTCCGGTAGAAGGTGGCATTGACTTCTACCGTACTGAATCGTTCACTGTAATAGCGGAATCGTTGCGCTATCGGCAAGGTGGAAGGATAGAAGGATCCTTTCCATCCTGGATACGTCCATCCCGATGTTCCGATATGGATTCGAAGGTTAACCCCCACAGCCTTTATCTTATCACTATAAAATTCTAATTTACAATTCATGAAAGTTAATGCATAATCCGTACCAGTATGACTAGTTGTCCAGAGTGCGGGTTCGAATTCGTACCCGAAGAAGGTTGTAGGATTTGCGGGTTCCAGGAACAAGGTCAGGGGAAAACACCCTCTCATCAGCCTGTTTCTCCTTCCTCATTGTCTCTTTCGTTCCGGATCTCTTTCTCGTTGACGATCCTTTTTCTGGCAGTGGCTGTGGGAGTGTACCTCGGTACGCCCTATCGAAGAGTGTTGCAATCTCCCACCGTGGTGGGAGGGGAACAAGGTGGAAGCGTTTCTACCAACGTGGGACAAGCCACTTCTCCTTCGATGGGAATGACAGGAAATCTGGTAAAGGTGGGGAAGAATACCCTTGTTCCGGCTTTCGATATCACCCAACGGAAAGAACTACCCCCTACCGATTCGTATGAGCGGTACCTCCAGTGGATGCTAAAGAACACCAAGCAAACGGAGCCCTTCCTAAAGGCGAAATGGGAGCGATCCCGGGAGATTCTGCAACGGCAAGATATCGTGGAGGATCGGGTGCTTCAGGCCTTCCTGATGGCTCCCCGAGAGGAGTTCTGCCGCCCTTACAACCGGAAGAATGCGTACGCGGATGCCGCTATGCCCATTGGGTATGGGCAGACCATCTCGGGTCCTCACATGGTATCCCGAATGACCCAGAACCTCCGGGTGGAACCCCATCATCGAGTGTTAGAGATTGGTACGGGCTCCGGGTACCAAGCGTCGGTGTTAGCGGAACTCTCCAACTTCGTGTTCACCATAGAGATCGTTCCAGAACTCACCCAAGAAACGGACGAGATCTATAAGAAGTTGGAGGCAGACTATCCCCAGTACAAGAACATCAAGCGGAAGAATGCCGACGGGTACTATGGGTGGGAGGAGTACGCTCCCTTCGATCGGATCATCGTGACCTGTGGAATCGATCACATTCCTCCACCTCTTTTGCAGCAGCTCACACCGGGAGGAATCATGGTGATCCCGGTCGGGCCACCCTCTGGCCAGACGGTCATGAAGGTGACGAAGAATGTCGCCCCGGATGGTTCGGTAACCCTGGAACGGGAAGATATCTTCCATGGCCGACGAAAAGTGATCTTCGTTCCCTTTACCGCCGGTAAAGGGGAAGTGCATTCCATCGAAAAAGACTTACAGAAAAAAGACTCGGAAAAAAAGGAACAGAAGTAGGATGCGTATCAAACTCTCCTCCTTTCGGTTGGCGGCACTGTTCGTGCTGTCTGTGACCCTCATTGCGTACGAATTGTCGGTAATGCGGACCTTTGCGGTAGGAAGCTGGTCCAATTTCGGCGCCATGGTGATTAGCATTGCTTTGTTGGGGTACGGCCTTGCGGGCACTCTCCTGACCTTCCTTGAGGAGCGGATCCGGAAGAACGCGGACGCGTGGTTGCTCGTATCCGCCTTGTTGCTAACTCCGGCTATGGCTGCCGCTCATATCGTGGCTCAATGGGTACCCTTTAATCCTCTCCTCATTACGATGGATTCAAAGCAGATCCTTTGGATTGCCTCCTACTACGTGGTGTATTCGGTGCCCTTCTTCATCGGCGCGGTGTTCATTGGAGTGTCCTTTATCGCTTTCCGGGACAAGATCCATCAACTGTACTTCTGGAACATGCTCGGTTCGGGAATCGGAGGATTTTTTATACTAGGGTTGATGTATGTCCTTCCTCCGGATCGCCTGGTAGGACCCCTTGTGATCCTATCAGCGGTTGCCACCTACCTATGTACTCTCGAATACCGGTGGGAATTACGTAGCCCGATTTTGAATCCTTGGAAGGTCTCTACCGTGGGATTGACCTCTCTTCTTTCGGTGGTGGTCCTTCTCGTAGCCGGAGAGATTCGAGTATCCGATTTCAAGCCTATCAGTTACGCTCGGCAGTTCCCCGATTCCAAACAGGTATACCACGCTTACGGGCCGTTGGGCGAGTTCGATGCCTTTAGCAGTTCCTTCTTTCATTTCGCTCCGGGATTGAGCGACAATGCCAGCTCTAACATTGCGCGCATGCCCCAGAACGCTTTTTTAGGGCTGTATATCGATGGGGATGGGCCCATTGGAATCATGCGCAAGCTGAAACCAGGGGAAGAAGCCTACATGAACTACCTTCCCATGGCAGCCCCCTACCTTCTATTGAAACAACCGAAGGTGCTACTTCTCCGGTTAGGGGGAGGAATCGGCGCTTTCAGCGCCCTCCATCATGGAGCAAAACAGGTTACCGTGGTCGAGAATAACCCCTACCTCTTGCGAATGTTGAAACATGACCCTTACTTCCGGGAGTTTACCGACAATCTCCTGTACGATCCGCGTGTCCGAGTCGTACAGACGGAACCTCGAGCCTTTACGGGTAGTACGAAGGAGCGATTCGACCTGGTAGAGATCAGTCTGATCGATTCCATCGGACTCTCTTCTGCGGGAGGGTATCCCATCACGGAGAACTTCATTTACACGGATGAAGGGATTCGATCCTACTTGTCCTGTTTGGAGCCCACTGGGGTCTTGGCAGTGACGGTTTGGAACCGGTTAAATCCTCCCCGGAACGTGCCCAAATTGCTCTCTACCATCGTGGCCGCTTTGAAGAAGGACGGGGTTGCCCAACCAGAGAAACAGATCTTTGTTTTTGATCTCCTTTTGTCCACCGCCACAGTATTGGTGAAAAAGACTCCCTTTGAACCCAAGGAGATCGAAACCCTTCTTGAATTCTGTAAAAAAATGTCTTTCACTCCTTGTTTCTACCCCGGCAAGTCGGATCCTAAACGAACTTTCGATGAGATCCTTGAGGGGTACGACAAGCAGATGAAAGGGGGCACCGCCTCCACCGATCTTCTTCCCGAAGAGCTGTATCAGTATACGGTTTCCTGGCTTACCCAAGGGAAGGAAAGGGAGTTGTATAAACGGTACGTGTTCAATATCGATCCCGCGACAGATGACCGGCCGTACTATACCGCCTACGTGAAACCCGCTTCCGTTCCTCTCGTTGTAAAGAACCTGAAAGATTTATCAGAGGAATGGGGGTATATCCTTCTGGTAGCCACATTCCTCGTCTCCATTCTGTTTGGAGCGTTGATCATCGCAGTGCCCGCCATCGGCCGCTGGGAAGAACTGTTCAAGCACCGGAAGGGAACCCTACAGGTCCTTGTGTACTTTTCCTGCTTGGGGATCGCTTACATGCTGGTGGAAATTTTCCTTATCCAGCGGCTTTCCTTCTTCTTGGAAGACCCGATCTTCTCCACCTCGGTGGTGATCACCGCCATGCTGGTTCTTTCTGGTATAGGTAGCTTGACAAGCGGTCGGTTAACTCTTCCTCGCAACCGGCTCCTTACTATCGCGGTGGCAGGAATTAGCCTTTCCATCCTTTTCTATATCCTGCTCTTGTCTCCGGTTCTGGATGCTCTTCTAGGGGCACCGCTTGCCGTGAAGATCCTCCTTTCGATCCTGTTCATCGCTCCTTCGGCTTTTTTCCTGGGAATGCCTTTCCCCACAGGACTCTCCTATGTTTCCCAGAAGCGTCCCAACCTGATCCCGTGGGCGTGGGGAGTGAACGGGTGTCTATCGGTTACTGGTTCGGTTCTGGCACGGTTAGCTTCGGTTTCCTTCGGGTACAGGCTGGTCTTATTAGGAGCGATCCTTCTCTACTTGCTGGCCTTTTGGATGTTCCAGAGCCTGACGAAAGAAGAGGAATCGGGGACGGAGGCTACAAAATCACCGATAATACCGAAAGAACAGGAGGGCCTCGTCCAATAACCTTCGGTATTCCAGGTAGAGGTCGGCAGGGGGCGTTTCGCTAACGGAAGACTCAAGGAAGAAAGGGAATACCTCTACTTTCGCAGGGCTAAAAGAAACAAGGCGGCGGAGGATGGAATCCCTCCGCTGTTCTATTCGCTGGCGATCCGAATAGGGGTCCCCTCGATGCTCGTTGTGACCAAAATCGTCTATCAAGAGGATGCGATGGAAAGTTTTGAGGGGCAGGTCCCTATTTACTTGTTCCCAAAAAGCAGGATCCTTCTTCCAGGCTCCTAAGTCGGCTGAGTTGGCAATGAAAACGAGTGGGGCGGTTTTGGGGGATAGAGAAGGACTCTCTTCTCGGTACTGGACTCGATAGATCCGATCATGAATAGGTTTGGCTCGGATTCCCCACCGGTATAGGAATCGGCAGAGGAAAGGTGTGCATTCCGCGTAGTGGTCGGTGGCGATTAAAAAGGTATCCAAAGGCTCATTGATCCTGACTTTATTCCCATCATAGGTTCTTTGGAATAAGGTTTTCCAACCAGGATCGATTCGGGAGTTATGGAAGTATAGCTGAACGAATCTACGGGTAATATCCAGGAGGGATGGGTACCGAGTTCGGAGCGCAAACTTTTTTGCACGCTTACCCCTAAGAGGAAGGAGGGCTTGCGAAAGAAGCTCCCCAATTCTCTGCGCAAGGACCTCTGCGTATCCCTTGGAAGTAAGCCCCCCTTCCTCCCAAGTGGGGTACACTAGTTCTTCCCAAAACTTCGTAGGATCCTTAACGCCTAGTCGGGCAAGCTCGGATGTTCGCAACGCTCGCGCCAGTCGGTTTTTTCGGCCAAAGAGAACGGTCTGTATACTCAAGGTTCCGGCGAAGTCGAAGATGATGAGTCGACTGGATTCTGCTTTTTTCACGGTTTCCATTCCTCCATCCTATAGGCCGAATCCCAGAAAAGCCATTCCAATCGGGTTGAGGTAACGAAAGCCTCGAGCATTTGAGAACGTGTTCCTTCGGATGTGGTCGATAGAGCTTCCTCGAGGATTTCGATAGCCCGCTCGGTTGCCTCACCAAACTCTTTCCCCGCGTAGGTCTCGATCCAGCGCTCGAACGGATTAGGTTTTGTTGCCGAACGATGAATAAAAAGACCAACCTCTCGGTACACCCAGAAGCAGGGTAGGATGGATGCTACTCCCTCTGCGTAGGAACGTAAAGAGACCGTGGATAGTAGGAAGTTCGTGTATGCGAAACATGCGGGAGATTTGATCTGGATTGGATCCTTCACTCCAAACTCGGTGAAGTAGATTTGGTGCATTGTTTCCTCTACGGTGAAAATGCCCGAAGCGAACCGTATAAAATCCCGCATTCTTTTAGGAGAATCCGAACGAGCGGCTAAAAGGGAAAGGGCTTTTCCATAATCTAGAAGGTAGAGGGCGTCTTGCTGAATGTAGTAGAGGAACCGATCCCTAGCGAGGGTTCCTTGAGCAAGTTTCTGGTTAAAGGGGTGATGGATAATGGCAGTATATAGCTCTTGGATTTTATCCCAAAAGTCCTGGGCTTTTTGGGGAACAAAGGGGTAGTTCGATGCATTTCCTCCAGTGAACAACATGACTTGGCCCCCTACTCCCAAAAGGCATGGAAATGATGGACCGGGCCGTGCCCATTACCCAATCGATAGGAAGCTCCTTTCGAAAGAGCCTGGGTAAGGTATTCCTTCGCGGATCTAACAGCCTGCTCCATGGGTAAACCATGCGCTAGATACGCAGCGATGGCCGAAGAGAGGGTGCAACCCGTTCCATGAGTATTCTGGGTAGGGATCCGGCGAGAGGGGAGGTGGACGAACCGATCCTCTACGGCAAGGTACAATACATCAGGACTTTCTGAACCCTGCAGATGCCCCCCTTTCACCAACACAGCCTTTGGGCCTAGGGAAGCAAGCTGACGAGCTAGAAACTCGAGGCTGGCTAGATCAGAGTCTATTTCCTTATCCATGCTCCTTGATGCTTGTTTTGCTTGGTTTGATTGCTTTGGCTCAATCCCCAGAAGAACATAGGCCTCCGGAAGGTTAGGGGTGATCACCGTTGCTAAGGGCAGAAAGTAGGTACGGAGAGCCTCTACCGCTTCATCCTGCAACAGTTTGGCTCCACCTTTTGCCACCATCACTGGATCTACTACTGTATACGGAATGGGGTAAGATTGTAGGGAGTTAGCCACGGTGCGGATCACCTCGGCCGAATGGAGCATTCCCACCTTTACCGCATCCACTCCGATATCTTCCATCACCGCATCGATCTGAAGGCGAATGAATTCAGGTGGAACGGGATGGATTCCCGTGACAGAATGGGTGTTCTGGGCTGTAAGGGCGGTGATCACAGACATACCGAAGCATCCAAGGGCTGAGAAAGTCTTCAGGTCTGCCTGTATCCCCGCTCCTCCTCCACTGTCCGAGCCCGCAATAGTCAGTAGACGTTTGTAACGTTTACTATCTCCTTTCATGACGGCACCTCCGTATTAGGAAAAAGCTCGGCGCAACCGAATCGCAACTTCTTTGGGATTGGGGGCCGATACAAGGGCAGAAACGACTGCGATTCCATCTACCCCTGTCTTTGCCACATCGAAAGCGTTCGTTTCGTTGATTCCCCCAATGGCAATGAGACGGTGGTGAGAATGCTCCCTTGCCCATCGCAACCCCTCTATACCCCAAAAAAAACCTTTGTGGTCTGTTTTTGTGGTGGTGGGGAATACCGGACCGATCCCAAGATAATCCACATCGAAGTCTTCCGCTTGGAGGAGCTCATCGTAGGTATCTACGGAAAGGCCAATGATCGCTTGGGGTCCCAAAAGTTTTCGGGCTAGAGGGTAAGGCATGTCACTCTGGCCAATATGCACCCCATCCGCCTTGATCGCTAGAGCCACATCCACCCGGTCATTGATGAGGAGGGGGATCCCTTTAGTTTTGAGAAACCCTTGAATCGTTAATGCCTCCTCGATAAATGCCCGGGTGCCAAGGTTTTTTTCCCGTATCTGCACAACGTTGACCCCTCCTTCCACTGCCTGCGTGATCACCTCCATAAGAGGTCTACCAAGGGACAGGTCCCGATCGGTCACCAGGTAGAGCAGGGGATAGGATAAACGATTCTGCACTCTTTTCATGAGTTGCCCTCCTTTACGCTGATCCCTCTAAAGAAACAGGGCCAGAAGGGATCCTGTTCAGGGATCCGAAGGTCTTCAACGATGCCCGTTCGACGTTTGATCTTTTTCCCTTTGTGGGGGGGGACCACTTCCCCCACGATACTGGCGGGAATGCTTTTATCCTTTAGGGAGTTGAGAATGCGGGGAGCTGCATTAGCCTCACAGGAGATGATGAGAGTTCCTTCCGCAATGGAAAGAAGAGGATCGATCTGGAAGTATCGACAGATCCCTTCGATCTCCTCTGTCCAGATGAACTTAGATTCATCGATCCACATCCCCACGTTGGACGCGTTGGCCACTTCGAACAACCCTCCAAGCACCCCTCCTTCGGTAGCGTCATGCATGGCATGCACTCCTCCCGCTTCCATGGCAGTAAGGGCATCGGTGACGACGGACATCTTTTTCATGTACCCTTTTGCCTGTTCGATGAAGGATTCGGTAAACGTTCGGTTAAGCTCTTCTTCATACAGGGTTGCCAGAATCCCCACTGTTTCTACTGCCGGGCCTTTGGTTACCACCACAACATCCCCTACCTTAGCCCCCTTCGGGGTCACGTACTCCCCTTCCCTAGCAAAGGAAAACACCGTGATCCCACCAATGGTAGGAACGGTAACCGCGGGGTAGTATCCGGTATGCCCGCCTACGATAGTCATCCCGAGATCGATCGCGGTTGTGTGGATGGAATCTATGATTTGCCTAAACTCTACGTCCGTGGTGTTGGGAGGCATTAGAAGTGTGTACGAGATGAACTCCGGCTTTACTCCCATCACCGCCACATCGGAAGCTCCAATGTGAACCGTGTAGTACCCAAAGTCTTCGTACCCTTTCCCTGGCATGGGGAAAATAGGATCCTCCGCTAGGATCAGCACCTGTTCTGCGTTCACTTTGATCACCGTTGCATCCACGCCCGTTAGGGGGGGGACGATCAACCGATCATCCGGTTTGCCTAATCGGTGCAGTAAAAATTGCTCGAAGGCCGCTAGATCGATCTTTCCGATTTTCCCTATTTCCATACATCCCTCCGCAAATAGTAGGGTAATTAAGTAATTGCGGGCGAAGAACGGACTCGGGGAGAGCAAGGATGTCACAAAAAAAGCCGCCCGGCTAGGGCGGCTTCAATTCAACTAGATTGCTTCCCTACGCCGGCATTATCCGGATCAGGTCCATCGGTCATTCCCACAGCAAACTGCAAGGGAACCTCTCAGCCCGGTTTGTCCGAGCTCCCGCTATGTAATAGTAAAATACTACGAATATTGAGAAGGATCAAGAATACGATGCCCCAATACACACTGGGGACGGGGATTTTTTAAGGTTTCCTGGCCTGAAGGTTCACATTCTTTTTTAATCAGGTGCTATTCGGTATATTCTTTAATAGGCATGATAGATTTCATTCAGAAGCTAACCCCAGCTCTGGAAGAACGGATCCAGCGAAACCACTCGTTGAACATCGACACCTTCATCATCCCCTCCCCCTATATTAAGGATGAGGCGCTGGAAAAGGATTATGAGCATAGCTACGTTTGGGAGGAGGAGGGAGAAATCCTTGGATACCTGTTGGTGTACTCTAATCCAGAACGTACCCGATTTCACCTATACAAGCAGGTCACGAGCCCCTTTGGGCGGGGGAAAGGCATAGGATCGGCTTTCATTCGACGGCTCGCTTCCGAAGTCCGATCGGATGCTCTCCTATACCTCTACATTTGGGAAAAACAGCAGGAGGCGGTTCTCTTTTTTGCGAAAAAAGGCTTTGCGGTATTGGATCGAATCGTGTATCGGGGTCTGGTGTTCATCCATATGGTCTGTAGAGCTTCTGACCTGAAGGATGCGGAAGGAGTCGAAGAGTCTACCTCTTCCTTTGCGGAAGAGTTGGGGAAAACCCGGCATGATGCCCGGAAAACGATTCGACTTCTCTCGGACATGGTGGACCGTTTATCGATAGATAACTGTCACAAAATCATCGAAGACATCAATCGAGAAACCACCGCCCTCATCAACATGCTGAACGCTTACCGGGATTCTGTGGAGCGGTACCATGAGGTCAACATTAAAACCCTGCTTCTCGAGCGGATTCTTCCCTTCATCGAATTGTCTCCCGTGCCCTGTGATGTGCATCTTAGAGTAAAGGGACGAATTCCCGAAGCCTACGGGCCCTATCTCGATTACGGACGTGCGTTGATCAACCTAGCCTCCAACGCGTTGGATGCTATCAAGGAAGCAGGAAGGAGGGGAAGAATTACCATTGAATTGAAGGAAGAGAAGGATCATATCCTCCTTACGTTCATGGATAATGGAGTGGGAATCGAACCAGAACGGTTGACTTTGAGGGAAGACGGGCTCCCCATGTTCGTAGGTCGGACTACGAAGACCCGACCTTCACCATCAGAGTCAAGGATCCTGATGGAGGAAGCAAAACAATCTTTTGGATTTTATACCGATAACAGGACTGTTTCCCAGAAATTGCCTTCTCAGGGGCAGGGAATTGGAACTCGGCAGATTTTTGCCGTTTTCGGGAAGGAAAACATTCGGGTGGAAAGCCGGGTGGGGAAAGGTACCCGCTGGAGGATCCGTTTACCCAAGAAACCCAAAGGGGATTCGTCCTTCCTGCAAGAGTACGAGCTCCGGTACCGGGAGTTCACGGAGCTTACGGAACAACTGGATCGGAATACGGTTCCGAGCCGAAGTGTTCTAGGTTCTTTCATCTGGCGGCTAAGAAAAATGGAGGTATTTCTCTGGGATTTGATCCTTCATTTTTCCCGGTACCACAACATCCGGGAAATTTTTCGAACTTTCCTCTCTTTCCAACAAGGATACATGGTGGCAGAAGGGTTACGGGAGTATGTGGACTCTCTCAGGACGGAGCATGCGGAGTTCCGAGACTGGTTGTTCGATATGGCGGTTCGGGTGAGGGATGATCAGGAGTATCTTGAGAACCATGCACCTCTATCAGAATATGGGGGGATCCTCTTCAAGAGTTATGGACAAGCCACAGACAGAACGGTGATCTTTACGATGGATCCCGCAACGGGACGATTCATGGCTACCGATCGGAAACTAGCCGAGCACCTTGATTTCGTTCCCTATTTAAAGAAGAGTCGGGAAGACCTCTTACGGGGAGAGTTCTCCGGTGACGTGAGCGATCCCAAACGTCCCATAATGTTAGGGGTGTGGACTGTTCTAGGGGAGGAGGACGCTTTAGGAAAAGTCGCCCTCGTACGGGAAGGTGCTAGAATGTTGATCCGGATGGGTGTTAAGCGGGAGAAGCGGTTGGGTTTCTACGCCAGTACCTTTGTTCAGGGAGCGATGGACCTGAACACCTATATCACCCTCACCCTCGGAGAATTGGCAGATATGAAGGATTCAGAGTTGGAACATTGTCTCGTGTGTGTGGAGGAAGAATGGGTAGGAGGGATTTCCTCAGATTGAGGCGCTTTTCAGTATTTCTGTTTTCGCCCTGATGCGGCTTTTATTTACACTTCGGCGATCAGTTCCATCTCAATTCGAGCCCCTTTGGGGAGGGCTGCTACCTGGATCGTGCTCCGGGCAGGGTACGGTTCAGGGATGAAGGTGCCGTAGATCCCATTGAGAACGGCGAAGTCTTCCATGTTCGTAAGGAACACGGTGGTTTTTAGGATCTTATCCATTCCGGATTTTTGACTTTCCAGGATGGCTTGAATGTTGGATAGTACTTGCCGGGCCTCTGCTTCGAATCCGCCGTTTACTAAGTTCCCAGAAGCCGGGTCTATTCCCAACTGACCAGAGATGAACAGAAGACGACCAAACCGAACGGCCTGAGAATAAGGGCCAATAGCCTTGGGAGCCTTGTCCGTATGGATCACTTGTTTTTTCATGGATTAAGGATAGTGATTTTCAGGCAATAAGGGCAAGGGGCTTTTGAAGCCCCCTGCCCTGTTAGGGTCAAACTTCGTGCGCACGAATCGCTGATTAGATCAATTGAATCCTTCACCTGTTCTTGAAAAAATGAACGCCCGCCGTTTTACAGCTGGAGTCGTGCCCCGATCGAAGCTCCTAGATTCTTTCCGATCAGGTTGTACTGGATCCCCGCGTCGATCCGCAGGACCAGGATATTCACCGACACGCCCCCAAAGAGGCGGAACGACCAGCCAGTAACATCGGAGAACACGGCGATGCTAGCATCATCCACATCGAAGCCAAGGGTGCGAAGGGCCTGGAGATCGGTCGGTGAAATAGGATTTCCATTCAGCTGCAAGGTAGACTTCGCTCCCCCACCCACGTGGGAACTGCCATAGCTGGCTCCGATTCCCACGCTCGGCTGGAGGATCAGGAGGCTCCAACTGGCCTGGGCTTTCAGGTCGATCACCTTCGTTTCCCATTCGATGTAGAAATCGGGTGAAGAGAGGGAGAGGGTGCTATTTGCGGGCCAAGGGGCTGACGTACTATTGATGGAATCGGGGAGGTTGATACTTAGCAAGGGTGGTAGCACCCCACCGAACTCTACCGATCCTTTCAAATAGTTGTATCCCACGCCCACCGATACTTCGGGAATTACCACGAAGCGCTGCTTCATCAGAAGGTAGCGTATGTCTCCTCCCACGAGTAAAAAGTCTACCTTTACATTGTCTCCTACCTGATCTGCCAAGGACTTGGGCAGAAAACCGATTTTGAAGCCGATATCGAAGGGAAGGATGAAACCACCCAACCGCGCGTCCACTGCCATGGCGGGAAGGGGTAACCCATAATCCCGAATGACCTGGGGGATTTCGGATTCGCTTCCCCCTAACGTATCCACCAGGATCTTCTTAACCGAATCGTAGGGGATCCCCGTGACCCCTACCGTGAGTCCCACTCCAAGACTTGGGGGGATGGCAATGAGTTGGCCGATGTAAGCATCGGACCAGTTGAGACCGATGGTGGAGTTCATGGGAAGAACCGACGCAACATCATCAGAAAAGGTCTGGAAACCATTTTTAAAGTCCGCGATCAGATCTACCGGTGTTTGGGCAAACACTCCCACTGTCTGCACCAATAGAAGTAAAATCATTAGAACCAACATACTTTTCCGTTTCATGACTGTTTTCCTCCTAAAAAAAGTGTACCCCAATTTATGTAAAATTCAATACATCCAGAAACTCTTTTATAATGTCAGCCGTGATTCCCCAGATGGTTTCATCCTTGTAGCGATAGAAGTAGACAGGGTAGGTATGGAGGCTGAATGAACGGGAATAGCGAGAAGAAAGCCCTAATCGCTTCCAGGGTAGCGCATGGAGAGTCCCTTTCCCGTCTTTAAACCGGGGTTGGATCACCTGTCGAAACAGATGGACCTCTGGTTCCACGGTTCGAAAGAAGGATAGGGGAACGGTGAATACTTCTTTTACCTCGTCTGGTTTGGGGGAAAGTGAAAGGGTTTGGAATCGAATGGCCCGCGAATTAAACGATTGTTCATTCTGATTCGAAATAGACGAGGGGCTTGCAGGTGACGTAAGGGTTCCATAGAACACATCGATGAACCCGCCCCATCGGGTTAGAAGGTGGCCTAGGTAGCCGGTTAGCTCTATCGCGTTTAGGGGAATCCCCAACTCCTCCGCTGTTTCCCTTTTGGCTGCTTCCTCTGGGATTTCCCCGTTTTTCAGTTCCACCGCTCCACCCGGAAAACAGATCTCTCCTCCCTGTCGAATCCCTTCCGAGCGTTTCTCGAAGAGCCAGTGGGTTTCTCCGTCAATGGATAGAAAGGGGACGAATACCGCGTAATGAGGATACTTTCGACGTCCGATCACCCGATCGGGTAGAATGGGAAGAGTGCGCAGATACTCCAATTCCGGAATGATTCCTTGCTGTTGCTTCATGGAGGGGTGTTCCCTATATGAGGCTCAGAGGAAGCAACGGCATTTTGTTCTATGGAAAGAGATTCCAGCTTCTTCTCGATCGATCGAAGTTTCATCGTCATATCGTTCTGACGGAACTCGATTGAGTTCAAGACCCAAAAGACGAAGTGGTTGTATTTCTGCTGAGCGTGAATCATCCAAACGATCTTGATGGAAACAAGTAGGATACCGACTTCGATGGAGATGAACGTCGGAAGCCACATGGTCAGCACTTCACTGATAAAAAGGAGAAGAATGACTGTGAGGAAGGCGATATTTACAATGGTGTCCCTGCGGGAATACCTAGTACCTCCGATTTCTCCGATTACTTTTCGGATCCTATCCCGCTCCCGGTTGAACTCCTGGATCTCCTCCAATAACTCGCGTTCCCGATCGGATAATGTATGCTCCTTACCCATGGAAACATTAAAATACGCCCCCCAGAGGTTGTCAACCAAAAGGAGCAAGAAATTTAAAGAACCATACTGAACATCTAATTCTCAAGTAGAACTATTGGGCTGACTCATTAGTCGCTCCATTCCCCTTGACAGAGGGAAAGAAACATGGAAACTTCAAAGGTATGAAACGAGTGTGTTTGGTACTTATCACCATTGTCTGTGTAATTAGTCTTGCGGAAGCTCAAACGCAGATTGCTCTAAAGTCGGCACGGGAAACTTCTACCTACTACGCCTTTGCCGTGGGAATCGCAAAAGCGTTGATGGAAGGAGTTTCTGGAGTTCAGATCACGGTGGAAACGAGTGCGGGCTCTGTGGAAAACGTGAAACTTTCCCGCACCCGAAACGATTACCTATTTACCTCTCCGCCCTCACTTGTGAAAGCTGCCCTAGCAGGGGGAGAACAGTTTAAGGAAAAGGGCTATGGAAGGATCCGTTCCCTTTGGCCAATTCCGGGTCTGGTAATGCACTGGGTCGTCCGACAGGATAGTGGGGTACAAAACCTGGCTGATTTAACAGGCAAGAAGTTCGTGCCTGGTGGAGCAGGGTCTGCGGGTGAACGTATTACCCGGGATGTTCTCGGTGCGATGGGAATTCTCGATAAAGTGGATCTCGTGCGGGTAGATTTAAGTGAGGGAGTTCAAGCGGTGCGAAACAAGCGGGCAGTGGGATTGGCCACATCCAGCACTCCTCCTGCGTCGATGATCCAGGAGATCGCTGCCACGGTTCCTATCCGCTTGCTGGAACTCTCCGATCAGGACTATGAACGGGTTAAAACAAAGTACGCTCGGGTTGTGATTCCAGCGGGGATGTATTCCGGTATAGATGCGCCCGTAAAGACCATCAGTGAACCGGTGGCCCTTTACGCTGTGGAAAACTTATCAGAAGAATTAGTGTATAAGCTTACGAAAACCTTCTGGGAAAGTCGTTCCAAATGGGAAACGGTCCATCCTGCCATGAAACTCATCACGATGGAGGATGTGAACTTCATGGAAGCGAAATTGCATCCGGGAGCCCTTCGCTACTACCGGGAAATCGGATTCAAGGTGGCCCCCGCGCTACAGTAGATGCTTAGCTTCTTCCGAATGTAGGCGTATAAGTCTTTTATGGCAAGAATCCTACAAGTGGGGATCCTGATAGGGTCCATCCTGTTTGCCCTGTTTCAACTTTTCCTTCCCGTCTATGCGTTCCTTCCCGCTCTCCAAGCAAGGGCAATACACCTCCTATTCATGTTCTGGATCATCTTCGGAGGAGGGATGCTAAAAAAGGTTCTGAGTAGCCCATCGGCCAAAGGTTCAGAACAAGGGGCACCCGTTTCAAAACGCACGGGCTTTCCGCTGAACGGGACTCTTTACTGGGATCTCTTCCTCTTTTTATCTGGGGTTGGAATTTCTTTCTACGTGTTCCTCTCTGCCGAAGGAATATCTGAACAGTACGGAGTGCCCTCGGGTTGGGGGCAAACGGTGCTGGCTTTCCTGTTCCTCCTACTAGTGATCGAGGCGACCCGTAGAGAAATTCAGCCTGCTCTACCGGTTTTAGCTTGTCTCTTTCTTCTCTATGCCCTTTTTGGGCATTTGATTCCGGGAACCTTCGGCCATCCCCAATACGATTTGCCCACTCTGGCAGGTCAATTGTTCCTTACTACTGGGGGAATCTGGGGACTCTTGGTAGGGGTTAGCACGGATGTGATCGCCATTTTCGTCTTTTTTGGGGCCTTTATGTTCGCTACCGGTGGGGGCACGGGATTCATGCGGATTTCTATCCGGCTAGCCGGAAAGTACTCGGGAGGACCGGCTAAAGTGTCCACGGTAGCCAGTGCGCTGTTTGGCTCCATCTCAGGGAGCGCCAGCGCGAACGTGGCCACCACGGGCGCTTTCACCATACCCATGATGAAACGTCTCAAGTACTCTCCCGAAGTAGCTGCGGCAGTAGAGGCAGCCGCCAGTACGGGAGGACAGATTATGCCTCCCATCATGGGTGCCGGGGCTTTCGTGTTGGCGGAACTCACCGAGATCCCCTATCTCCAGGTAGCCATTCGTTCCTTATTACCCGCTTTGTTCTACTTCCTTTCCGTGGGTGTGGGAATCCATTTCTACGCTAAGCGAAAAGGGTATGTTGGCCTTCCCTCGAGAGAATTGCCCCAATTGGGAGAAACGGTTCGATCCAGTGTGTTCTTTTTGATCCCGTTTGGAGTGCTTATCGCTTGGATGGTGGCGGGATACACACCCCAGTACGCAGCCTTTTGGGCGAGTCTCGTTACATTCGTGTTCGCCTTTATTACCGAGGATCTAAGGTGGAGTCTCCGCGAAGCTCTGTGCCAAATAAGGAAGGCGGTTCTGGATGGAGCGAGGCAAGCTGCGATTATTGCCTCCATCTCGGCCTGTGCTCAGATCATCATTGCCGTGATCGCGTTAACTGGATTGGGAGTGAAGATTAGTTCCTTCATTGTTTCGGTAAGTCAGGGGAAGCTCTTCCTATCCCTGGTACTGATAGCTCTTACCAGTATCGTACTGGGGATGCAGGTGCCTACCACCGCTGCGTACATCATGGCGGTGGTGATTGGCGGGCCTGTGTTGGTGAACTTCGGTCTTCCTCCCCTAGTGGCTCACCTGTTCGTGTTTTACTTTGCCATCCTTTCTGCCATTACTCCCCCCATCTGTGGGGCTGTGTATATCGCTGCAGGGATGGCGGGAGCCGATTGGTTCAAAACAGCCCTTTTGGCCATGCGACTCTGCTTTGCTGCTTTCTTTGTCCCCTTCGTGTTCGTGTATGATCAAGCCCTCCTTCTTCGAGGAGGGCTAATCGAGATCCTTTCGGTGGTGGTTCGAACAGGTGCCGCTACAGTCTTTCTTTCCGCAGGCCTGATGAAGTACTGGCGAAAAGAGCTGGGAATCCTTCGTTCTGCACTCCTCCTCGCGGCCGGCGCACTCCAGTTGGTTCCCAATATCTATGCGAACTTGTTGGGAGCGGTACCGCCTGTCCTGTTTTTGTTCTTTTAATCCGGGCAGAAAGGTCAGAACTTCACCTTGGGGGCTTCCCGGGAAGCTGCGTCGATCTCGAAGTATGGCCGGGGAGAAAATCCCATCCCTCCCGCGAACAGGGATCCAGGGAAGGTGCGAATTCGGGTGTTGAACTCCCGTACCCCATCGTTGTACCGTTTCCGGGCTACGGCGATCCGATTTTCCGTACCCGCCAGTTCATCCATCAACCGGGTAAAGTTTTCGTTGGCTTTCAGGGCTGGATAGTTTTCAACCACCACTAATAGGCGGGACAGGGCGGATTGTAGTTCGTTGTACCCCGCGGCCTTCTCTTCCACGGTTCGGGCTCCGGAAAGCCGGGATCGAGCATCAGCGATCTTCGTTAATACTTCTTCCTCGTGGGTAGCGTACCCTTTTACCGTTGCCACGAGGTTCGGAATCAAGTCCGCGCGTCGTTTCAACTGGTTATCGATCTCAGACCAAGCGGCGCTCACTTGTTCATCCAACCGAACCAAATCGTTCTTTACCGATACGGAAAAAATTCCGTATCCCACGAACACAAGAACGAGGATGGCCAGTCCAATCAAAAGGTTCATTTTTCGTTGTTCCATGGTATTTTTCATTCTCCTCTTAGAATTAGTTTTATTAGTAGCATTTTCTTAAAAATGCATGAAATCAGAGCTATGCAATTAACTACCTTTTCAGTCAGAACCCTCGGGAGGAACCTCCGCCCCCGAAAGAACCTCCTCCGAATCCTCCGAAACTGCCTCCGCCTCCCCCACTAAATCCGCTATCACCGAAGCCTCCGGATCCAAATCCACCCCCGAACCGTCCCCTTCGAGTCCTGAAGCCGCCAAGGAATAAGAGGGGCCAGAAGAAGCGTCCGCCACCGATGAAGAAAAAGATTAGGATGAAGATCAAGGGCCCTAGATCGATCCCTTCTTTAGATCGTTTAGGACGGGCTGCGATCTGCGAGGAAGGGATCATGAGGTCTTTGGGATCAATACCCTTTTCTTGGGCGATCCGAATGCCTACTCCAATAAGCCCTTGGAGAAGACCCTTCCCCCACTGCTGTTGTTTTAGCGCGGGAATCACTCGTTCATCCAGGATTCTACCCGTCACAGAATCGGGAATGGCCCCTTCCAGCCCATACCCCACTTCGATCCTAACCTTTCGCTCCTTCATGGCGAGCACAATAAGAACCCCATCGTCTTTCCCTTTTCGTCCAATACCCCAGTTCTGGGCTAGTTCGATGGAAAACTCTTCGATGGTGGGGTAGGGGGCAATGGACTCCACCGTTACCACCGCCACTTGAGCGCCTGTTTTTTCCTGGATGGATCGGGAAATTTGTTCCATTAGCTGAGCCGAATCTGGATCGATCACGCCAGCGAAGTCGTTCACGAAGCCAATAGGTTTATGGGGGATTTGAGCGGATAGGATCCCCCCTGCAAGGACAAGTAAGAGGATAGACAGAATCCTGATGAAAGGTGAGTTTAAGAGGTGACGGTTCATACCGCCTCCTCTGGAGGGTTTTCCGGAAGACTATCCACTACTTGGGTGAGGCGCTCTAATGACCGCAATAGATTCCCAGTCAATACCATGGGATCCTGTTTTTCCCCCAGGCGGAACCGTTGGAAGGCACTGAATACTCCTTTGGGCAACTGGTACTCGCTTTCTAGGGACTGAACGAGAAGTTCTGGGTCCGTGATGCTGGAATCTGTCCCCCGAAGGAGGAGAAGAGCCCGGAACAGTGCGTTGCTTATCCCGGACCAGGTACGGAGGTAGTTGGCAAGGAGTTTGTGTCTTCCCTCCGAAGCAACGAGGATCTGGCGAAGCTGATTCAGGCTTCCTCTCAGTCTTTCTTCCGTTTGGTGTCGAAGGTTTTTCAAGGTTAAATCTAGAACTGTGGTATCGTCCGGCCCAAAAAGAATTCTATGGGCATTTCGTATATCGATGTATTCCAAAGGGAAAACATCTGCGGAGTGAAGGAACTCTTCTCGACTCATGAGCAGGGGAGTGATGCGTCGCTTCCGAATCATGGGTCCTGCTTTTTTCCCGAATTGAGCCAGTTGAAGGGGAGTTGTTTTCCTATATAGAATCAGCAAGTTAATATCAGAGATTCCTTCCCGGTACATCCCTCGGGCGGCACTTCCATACAGGAGGATGGCGTAGAGGTCTGGACCAAAACAATCCTTCGCTAGTTGGACGAACTCCTCTTCGATATCCTTCCGTACTCGTTCCCATCCGGTTCTTACAGTTTTGTTTTTGAGCAGTGTGTTGAACATGACCCCTCCATTTTTTCTAACGATTTGCCACACAAAGAGTTTTGTATCGCTTACTCTTCCAGGAGCTCGGTGACTGTTCTAATGAGATCCTCGGATTTCCAGGGTTTGTACAGGATCCTGGCCTGCACTTTCGATTGAAAAGTTTCTATCGCGTCCTGATCTGCATGACCCGTAATCACCAGGAGTTTCCTCTTAGGATTCTTAGCCCTCAGTTCTGCCAGGAACGTATCTCCTTTTGTGCCTGGCATGAGCCAATCACAAATGATAAGTTCTACCGTGCGTCCTTCCTTCTGTAACGATTCCAGTATCTGTTTTGCCTGTTCCACGTTCAATGCGGTGGCAATAGTATAGCTATCGCGGAAGTGTAATTTGAGTTCCTGCTTCAAGGCTAGGAGAATAATGGCTTCGTCATCTATGCAAAGAATCGTGCGCTTTTTCATGACTCCCTTCGATAGATGTTTACATATAAAGATACAAAGGATCCACCGAAATCTCAAATGGTTGCGATAGATTGAATTGGTTTAGTGTGTGTTTAAATACTCCTTTGCCAAGAGAGCGGCCCCTCGAAGGCTGGATTGTTCTCGATAGATATAGGAGCAGTTCCGCATCCATTTCTGTTTCACTCGGATCAATGCATCGTTTACGGCGCCACCTGTGACGAATATCTCTGGTTTGAGGGGAACTTCGAGGGCTATTTCTTTCAAATGGGCCCTCTGGTATTCGGCCAATCCTCGCGCCATCGCCATAAATAGCTCTTCGCGGGCGGTCTCCTGATTCATTCCCCTGAACTCTGCCTTTAAGGGCTCTAAGGAATATCGCGAACCCATGAGAAAGGGCACATACCGTACAGTGCTTTCCTTATGGATCCACTGTTCCACAGCTCGGGGTATAAAGAAGGTCCAGAACTCTTCAGCAGACATTTCCGAGCAGAATACGGACTGGAACCATTCGAACGCTTTGCCTCCCGCGTTCATCACATAGAGAGTCAGCCAACGATCCTTCATCACATGGGCACGAATATTGTATTCCGTAGAAGGTAGGCATCTGGGAAGACACACGAGGGTAATCTCACAGGTGCCATTCACGTTGATCGCTTCGCCCGGTTCCCGGATCCCCGCATCATAAGCGGCTAACACCGCGTCGTTTCCTCCAATGATCACGAAGGGGTGTTTCTTGAAACCGAGATTCCGAGCTAGTGTAGGATTCATTCTTCCGGCGCTTTCTCGGGAAGGGAGAAGTAGGGGGAGTCGGGCAGGATCGAGTCCGAAGGTGCCTGCGATTTCGACATTCCAGGTTAGATCGTTTTTTACGGTATTATAGAGAGCCGAAAGAGATGCCGAGGAAGGATCGATGGCAAACGTTCCTGTCAACCATTTCACCATATACGTGTTGGAGTGTCCAAAACAAGCGGCTTTCCGAAACACCTCTGGTTCGTTTTCTTTCAACCAGAGGATGCTGGCAAGGGAACAGCCTCCCGCGACAGGCATATTGGCTGTCTCCTGTAAAATCCTTTCCAGTCCAATGGTTCGGATGATATCTTCCGCCTGTTTTCTAGATCTCTGATCCAGCATGAGAATCGCTGGATACAGGGCATTTCCATCCTTATCCATCACACTTAGACCTGGGGTCGTCCCTGAAAAGGAAATTGCATCTATGTTAGGAAGGAACGCTTCCAAGGATTTGCATCCTTCCAGAAAAGCGGTTTTCCATTTTTCCTGCTCTATGTCTGCGAAGAGTCCTTGATTGTACACGTTGATTGGATAGGACCTGGAAAACTCCTGTACGCATTGTAATGTGTTTCCCTGATCCTGAAAGACGCCCATCTTAAGGGAGGTTGTCCCTACATCGACAGCAAGAATATGCATTTTTACACCTCTCTATTCTATTGGTTATACCGATAGGCACGATGTTTCGTCCATACCTTGACAGATCGGTCGAACAGGCCTATATTTTATACATGCATGGTGGCTTAGCCACTATACGTATAGGCCAATTATCATGAAGGAATGAAGGGGGAGAATATGTTGGATAAGATTCCTAGTATGCAAAAATCTGTTATGAACCAGGGCGAACCTTCGTTGAGGATTCCTATCCGTTCTTTGCTCCAAGAATCTACAGCTGGAGAAGAGGGGTTGAAGATAGTTTCGGAAGAGGAACAGTACGTAAAACGAATCCAAAATGTCGAAATTCCGTTTCCTCTGTATCAACAGATCCGTTCTATGGGAAGGCGTTTGGGAGTCACAAAAAATTTCCGGGAAATCATCGACTATTTCCAAGTCCCTCAGGACGAGACACCCCCTGGATTCCGAATAGAATTCCTTCTAGATCGCGATGCTGTGATTCGGGCCGAATTGGTACGGGATCTATCATATGATAAGAATGGAGTCAAACGACCTACCCGTTTCTTGTTCTCAGCCGATAGCGCGAATCCCTACGAAGTAGCGGAAATGAAAGGATTGATCGCGAACTTAACCTGTAACCCGGGCATCATCTATGACTTGTTCATCAACAATCCGAAAGCTAACGTGGGAGGAAAGTTCAAGACCCGAGATGAAGTAATGAGAGAAATCGGGAACATCCTCGGGCCGGGGTGTGACATTAGTGTGGAGTTGAACAATCCCTACGAGGAGGATACATCGAAATTACTGGAAGAAGCGGCTCGATTCCGGGAAATTCTTTCGCCCTATAGGGTGGTGATCAAGGTGCCCCATACGGGACCGATCAACATGAGGAACTATCACGAGTTGTTGGAAGGATCGAAACAGTTCAGCCTGAGGTACAACGAGGGCAGTACGAAGGACTTCCTCCGGGGGCATAATTTGGCCCTTCTCTTACGGGAGCATGGGTATCGGGTGAACTTTACCCTCATGTTCGAACCCTACCAGACCGCCCTCGCATTACAAGCTAAGCCGTACTTCATCAATAGCTTCATTCGACACAGGCAGAATCAGAGCCTTGAAATCCGTAAGCTTCTCTCCCTGTACCAAAAAACTGAGGACCCTAGTTACCTAAAAACCCTCAGAACCTTTTTGGTGGAAAAGGATTACCTACCTCCGAAGGATCGGGAAATCGAACTCTTGGAAGTGAAGAAACTGGCAGAGAGGATCCTGGAGTATCGGCAGGGTAAGGAGGAGGAGAGGTACGATGGCCTGGATGGAGTACGCCATAACCTGCGTTTGTTACGCCATGCCAATCTTCCCGATACTAGATTGATCATCTGCAGTATGGAGGGGGATTACAATTATCCGGACATCGATCGACTCCTCACGGAACCCGAGTTTGCCGATATGGGGGATAGGATTCTCATCACGGCCGAGCCTGAGTATCTGGCCCGGTTCACTAGCTCTAACCTGGTAATCTCCTATCAGCGAAGGTTTCTCAACGCGGCTCGGGGTCAAAAGTAGAAACACTTTAATTGACAAGCAGGGGTGAACATGCAATGATGAACACATGGCAACGGGCCTGGTAACGGATCCTATCTACCAACAGCTAAACAAGATACTCCGTGAACTTATCGCCTCCGATAAGTACAAGGTGGGGGACAAGTTCATGACGGAGCGTATGATCTGTGAGTTGTACAATGTAAGTAGGGTAACGGCTAACAAAGCTCTGTCCAGTCTTGTAGCGGAAGGACTTCTACAGTTCAAGAAAGGTGTGGGTACCTTCGTCCGTTCTAAACCGAAAGAGGATCCCACTCCCTCTATCGCGAGTTTCACTCTTAACACGAAAGCCGCCGGGATGGTTCCTAGCTCGAAGGTGTTAGAGTTCAAACGTCTACTAGGTAAGGAAGTGGAAACCGAGGTATCGGAGGTTTTGGAACTAGGAAGGGAAGAAGAGGTTCTTCTAGTCAAGAGACTTCGGTTTGCCGACAATATCCCCATGGTGTTGGAACGGAGATTCGTGCGAGTTCAGTTTTGCCCGGATCTTGAAAAAGAACATGTGGAAGGTTCCCTCTATGAACTGTTTATCCAGAAGTACAAATTGAACATTACCGGATCCGAGGAAACAATACAGGCAGTCACCCTAGGGGAAGAGGAAGCGAGGTTATTAGAAGTGGAACAGGGGAGAGCTGCCTTCCTCATCACGGCCGTAGGGTACGTGGATAACTCCCTGCCCCTCTGGTTCGAACGAACCCTCTATAGACCCGATGGCTTGGCCTTCCGTTGTCAAGTCCGACCGTACAGGCATGAGAAACGCCTACAGGAACGGATTCTCCTCTCTCCGGAAAAGGGGAAATCGGCCTTTTAAGAAGTTAAACGAACTAAAAAAAGGGGCGGTGCGCAGTTGGATCTATCTATCGAACCAAAGAATAGGTAGGATTTGATGGTGGTATCCTCTTGCGTGAAATAACCTGATATGTGATATATTACTTTGGGAGGAAGAACATGGCAAAGTTCAAAGCGGTAATCGTGGATGATCGGTATCCGGATCATGAGATAGAGAGGAAGGAGTTTGAACGGATTGGAGCCTCGATGATGGAACTCCGAACCGTGAACCCATCGGCGGAAGAGATCCTTCGGATCTGCAGGGATGCGGATGCCATCGTGGTAAACCTGGCCAAGATAGATCGTACTGTGATAGAAGGTCTTTCGAAGTGCAGGGTCATTTCCCGGTACGGAGTGGGGTACGATAACGTGGATATAAAGGCGGCGACGGAGAAAAAGATCCGGGTAGTGAATGTCCCTGATTACTGCATGGAAGAGGTTTCCGATCAAGCTATTGCGCTGTTTTTAGCGTGTGTTCGACAAATCCCTTTACGGGACAAAGCGGTGCGGACAGGTAGATGGGATACCCGCGAGTGGGGTCCGATGCGCCGGATTGCGGGCAAGATCTTTGGATTGGTAGGGTATGGGAATATTCCCCGAGTGTTGCACCGAAAGCTCAAAGGGTTCGATTTAAAGGAAGTTTTGGTGTACGATCCCTTCGTGCCCACAGAGGTAGTAGAAGCCAACGGAGCAAGAAAGGTAGACCTAGATACTTTGTTACGGGAATCGGATTACATTTCCGTGCACGCGCCTTTGATGGAGCAAACCTACCATATGTTCGGTCGGGAACAGTTCGCGAAGATGAAACCAACCGCTGTATTCATCAATACCTCCCGGGGAGGTTTGGTGGATACGGACGCCCTGTATGATGCCTTAAAAACAGGCAAAATCGCGTGGGCAGGAATCGATGTGCATGAACAGGAACCGACTCCATCAAACTATCACCTCTGTCAACTGGAGAATGTGATTCTTTCGGATCATCGAGGGTGGTACTCAGAGGAATCTATGGAAGAACTCCGGAGGAAAGCGGCTCTCTACGCGGCTATGGTGTTGGAGGGTCAGACGCCTAAGAGTGTTGTGAACCGGGAGGTTTTGTGAAAGCCCTGGTTAAAACTGCCCGGGGGCCTGGAAACTTGCAAGTCCTGGATGTTCCTGAACCGGTTTGCGGAGAGGATGAACTAAAGATCGAAGTAGCCTACTGTGGAGTCTGTGGAACGGATATCCATATCCTGAAGGATGAGTTTCCCACCCATCCTCCGGTTATCATAGGGCATGAGTTTTCCGGAACGGTAGTAGAGATCGGTTCCAAGGTAAAGAAGTTCAGGGTAGGCGATCGGGTAGTGGCAGAGAATGTGTGCAGTACCTGTGGGGACTGCTACCTTTGCCGTACCGGCCATTATGCCATCTGCGTACAGAGGGGGGCTCAGGGGCTAGATCTGGATGGTGCTTTTGCCCGCTACATCGTGTGCAAAGAACGGAACGTGTATTCCGTTCCTTCCGAGGTGAGCCTACAGGAAGCAGCCTTAGCCGAACCTCTGGTATGCGCCACTCATGCGGTACTGGATCAAACAAAGGTAAGAGCAGGAGACGTGGTGCTAATTTCAGGGCCGGGCGCCATGGGTTTACTCGCTGCCCAAGCGGCCGTAGCGGAAGGGGGGCTTGTGATCCTGACGGGTACTGCCGCTGATCGAGAGAGGTTTGATGTGGCCCGACAGTTGGGGATTCCTCATACGGTGAATGTGGAACGCGAAGATCTACCGAGGATAGTGGGGGAACTTACTGAGGGGAGGGGTGTCGACGTCGTCATCGAATGTTCGGGCTCCGAGAGAGCGGTTACGAGCGGTGTTTCCCTCATCAAGAAAAGGGGAACCTTCACCCAAGTCGGGTTGTTTGGAAAGAAGGTACCTATCGATCTGGATATTGTTGTTACGAGGGAGATTCGTATCGTGGGTTCCATGTCCCACACCTGGAATGCGTGGAAGCGAGGTTTATCCCTTGTGGCCCAGGGTAAGATTCGTTTGGCTCCTCTTATTACGGCTGTGTACTCTCTCACGGAATGGGAACGAGCTTTTAAAGAGTTCGAAGACCGGAAGGGGATCAAGATTCTGCTGGAACCAGTGAGGGAAGGCTAAATTTTACCTTCCCCTTGCAAGCTGTAATCTGGTGAAATACACTAGACCCCATGAGGTTACAGATCCAGTCCGTCTCGCATGTGGGCTATAAAAGGGATAGAAACGAGGATTTTGTCTTCACTGGCCTCCGTACTCTTAGGGATGATGAGGCGGCGCACGAACTATCGGTACGTCCGGAAACGCCGCTGTTCTTTGCCGTGGCAGATGGTTTAGGGGGCGCAGCAGCGGGAGAAGTGGCTAGTGAAGTAGCCGTACAGGTATTCCGGGAAGGGCTATCTGCTCTGCGAGCTGATACGCCGCCTATCGAAATTGAACGGGTATTCAGGGAACTAACAAAAAAAACACAGGAGACCCTTCACCGAATGGGATATAAGGACCCATCCCTTTCAGGCATGGGTACGACTCTTACTGGAGTACTGATCTTGCAGGGTTCCTGGTACTGGGTTCATGTGGGAGATACTCGGTTGTATAGATTCCGAGATAACAATCTCAGCCAAGTATCGCGGGATCACACCTTAAGGGAAATATCGGGAGATATGCGAATCCCCCCTAATATCCTGGCCAACTGTTTTGGAGGAGGAAGCGAGGATGTGTACTGCGACGTGGGGGTCCTTCCCTCTGTGCAACCCGAACGGGATGCCCTTCTCCTTACCAGCGATGGTCTACATGACTATGTTCCCCATAGGCAAATAGAAGATCTCCTGGTCCAATATCCGGAAAACCCTGTTCCCTATCTATTGAAGGCGGGTCTGGATGTGGGAGGCGTAGACAATATTTCCTGCCTCTATATACGGGTTCTAGAATAGGAGTTAACAATACAGTTCTTTAGCCGCTTTCGTCAGATAGGTGGGAAGCGAGGATATCTTCCACTGCATTTTGCATGTGACGTTCCATCTTCTCTTCTGCTCGATCAGGATCATGATCCTTCAATGCGGTGTAGATTTCCCGATGTAACTGTAAAGCCCTCTCTACTCCACCAGTGGCGAGAGTTTGCGTTCGGGATTCATAGAGGAGAGGGGTGACAGAAGAAAGCATGATCTCGAACACCATGCTGCCCGTCGATTTAAGGATGATCTCGTGAAATTCCACATCTTTTTGAACGTAGTAATCCAGTTTACGGTTTGGGATCTCCATCAACTTTAGATTTTCTTCCAATGCTGCCAAGTCTTGGGAAGATATTTTTTCTGCCGCAATGCGCACAATCTTGCATTCCAAACCTGCGCGGGCGATGGCGAGGTCGATGAGATTCTTCGTGGATCTTTTCAGGGCGATTCGAAGAATATTGGATATGGTATGGGAGGAAGGGGTAGCAACAGTAGGGCGCTTGCCCTGGGATATCTTGATCAACCCTTGCGTTTCCGCGATCCGTAACGCTTCCCGTAGGCTGAACCGGCTCACCCCGAGGCGCTGGGCTAGCTCTTTCTCGGAAGGAAGTTCGGTGCCCGGCGCAAGCCGCTGGTCTAAAATCAGCGAATGAAGGAATTCCACGATCTGGTTGATCCGATCACGGTTTTCCAGTTTCTTTATTTTATCGATTGACAACCCCACAAGGCAATGATATACAGGATTTGGGCTCTGTCAAGCTATCTTTTGATTTTTATAGATATCTTAGGTAGATATTATAATAAGTTAGGTATCGAAGTAGAAAGCGGGCAGAGCTTCGAAAAAAACAAGGGAAAACCCAGATCAAGAGGAAACAACTCGTATGAAATTGATGGCCGTAGATGTGGGAACTCAATCCTTGAAAGCTTCGATCTACAACGAAAAATTGCAATGTCTAGCCCGCGAGAGAGAACGCTACCAACCCAAAACCCATTCTGGAAACTGCGTTGAAATTGATGCCCCAATTTTCTGGGAAGCCTTACAAAAAGTATCGCGTCGGCTGCCGTTGGAAGGGATAGAAGGGATCGCTTTTTCTACCCTCTGTCCTTCCTTAGTGGTGATGGATCGACAGGGAGAACCCCTTCATCCAGTAATTTTGCACTTGGATAGGCGAAGTCAGAAACAGGCAGAATGGATCCTTCAGGTGGTGGGAATGGATCGATTTCGCTCTATCACGGGGAACCCACCCATACCGGGTGGGATGTCAGTGACAAGCATGTTGTGGTTGAAGGAAAACATTCCTCTACCAAGGGACGCACTATTTGGACATGTGGAAACGTATCTCATAAAGAAACTTACGGGGAACTTCTTGATCGATCCTTCCAACGCTTCCTTCACCGGTCTCTATGAAACCATTGCCTATGGAGATTGGAGCCGGGAGTTGACAGAAGCCCTTGGGATCCCGAAATCTTCCCTTGCGGAGGTACGGGATTCTCTCTCGGTAGCTGGGAAATTACTGCCCGAAGTGGCAAAGGCGCTAGGGCTCCCTTCGGGACTGCCCGTCATTCTAGGGGCCAACGACACTACCTGTGCGGTGGCGGGTTCTGGGATCCGGGAACCGGGGAGGCTCTTGAATACCTCTGGAACCGTCGAGATTCTCGTCCTTTGTACGGATAAACCTATCACGAGTCCCAACTTCCTTATTCGGACTCACGCGTACCGGAACCGATGGCTATTGATGCGAACTCTGGGCGCGGGAGGGGCTTCGATCGAATGGTTCCGCAAGAATTTTTACCCCGATCTCAGCTATGAACACTTCTACTCTGTACACATCGAAGAAGTATTGAAACGCACAGAACCTCCTACTATCGTGTTCGAACCGTATCTGACGGGTGACAGACATCGGGTTGAGCCTTTGAAGGCTTCTTTCTCCAACATCACCATCGATTCCAACCGAGACGATTTCCTCTACGCTCTCTGCTACTATAACATCCGGTTCATTGCCAGTGTGCTTCCTGAATGGGAGACAAGTTGTCCCCTGCAAAAACGGATCTACCATGTAGGGGGTGGCGCCAACGAAGGATACACATCCCTAAAACAGCGCATGATGGCAGAGTACAAGTTCATCCCCATTGGTGAGACCGCGGAACGGGGCGCTGCATTGTTAGGATTCGAGACTTTAGGAATTGCTATTGATCCAAAATGGATCGATCCGGAAGGAAAGAAGGAAGGAGAACTGTAACAAGGAGAACGAGGATGAAAGCGCTGGTATTAGAAGACTATAATAAGCTTGTCTATACAGATGTACCGGCTCCCAAGATCAAAGCTCCGGATGAGGTGTTGATCAAGGTAAAGGCTGTGAGTGTTTGTGGAAGCGATGTGCATGGGATGGATGGGTCTACAGGAAGGAGGATCCCTCCTATTATCATGGGTCATGAGGGAAGTGGAGTCGTAGTGGAGGTAGGGCGAGAAGTACGATCCTTCAAACAGGGAGATCGGATCGTCTTTAACTCTACCCTCTTTTGCGGAAAATGCGATTTCTGTTTGCATGGACAGATCAACCTATGCGATACTAGAAAGGTGTTCGGGGTTTCCTGTGAAGAGTACAAGTTAGACGGCGCTTTTGCGGAATACATAGTGGTGCCGGAGCGGATTCTCTACCTCATACCCGATACCCTTTCCCATGAAGAAGCGGCGTTGGTAGAACCCTTTTCCGTGGGGTTCCACGCGGTCCGAGTGGCAGAGCTAGGCGTCAGTGACACGGTTCTGGTCATTGGTACGGGAACGATCGGCTCCTTTATTATACAGAGTCTACGATTGAAAGGGGCGGGAATGATCATCGCCGCTGATATCGATACGGATAAACTCCAACTTGCCAAGCAACAGGGGGCAGATGTCACGATCAACACTAAGGAGGAGGATCTAAGTGTAGCAATAAAGCGAATCGCTCCGGGAGGAGCGGACATCGTATTCGACGTGGTGGGGAAAGCTCAAACGGCCCGAGCAGGGCTACAACTTCTAAAGAAAAACGGGAAACTGGTGATGGTAGGGCTGTACGATCAGGAGATCTCTTTTCCCATCCAGCGGATCACAACCTGGCAGCTCAAAGTACTGGGTACCTACATCTCTAGCGACGAGTATCCTGCCTGTATCCGGTTCCTCGATTCCCGAAGGATCGATGTGAGTCCCTTCACGAAACATATCGTTCCCCTTTCGCACGGGGTAGAGTGGTTTAAAAGACTCCGAGCGGGGGAACGGGGGTTATACAAAGTTATTTTTCATCCGGAGGAGTAAGAGTATGCAGGATGTTTTTTCGGAGTTCTTTTCCCTGAAAGGGAAGACGGCGGTCATCACGGGTTCTGGACGAGGAATCGGGAAAGCCATTGCCACGATGTTTGCCCGGGCAGGAGCCGATGTGGTGATCTGGGACGTCATTAAGGAGAATGCGGAAGCCACCGCGAAAGAAATCGCCGGTACTACGGGACAGAAAACCTGGGTGTATATCGGAGATTTGTTGCAACAGGAGAAAATCAAAGATTATGTAAAAGACATTATTGCCCTTTGTGGAAAGGTGGATATCCTGGTGAACAACGCGGGGGTGCAGGTGCGAAAACCTGCGCTGGAAATCACGATCGAAGAATGGTACCGGGTACTGAATACCCATCTCACGGCTACCTTTCTCGTCACACAGGCTTTCGTTCCTCACTTTATCCAGAGAGGTGGCGGTAAGGTGATCAATCTTGGATCCCTGAACTGTTTCATGGCTGTTCCCGATATCATGCCTTACGTAGCCTCAAAGATGGGAATCCTTGGGCTTACCCGCTCCATGTGCGTGGAGTGGTCCAAGTACAACATCAATGTGAATGCCCTGGCACCGGGGTTTGTCGCGACAGAACTCACTAAGAAACTCTTCGAGAATCCGGAGAAAAAGGAATGGGTGATGAAACGGATCCCCATGGGAAGGCTGGCAGATCCGGAAAAGGATCTAGGGTGTCTCGCCATCTTCCTGGCTTCCAAAGCTTCGGACTACATCAATGGGCAAATCATCTACTCCGATGGAGGATGGACCGCTGCATAGATGGCAAACCGTAGGGTGTTTACCTACACCTTGAACAAGGTTTTTAACCTCCTCGTAAGAGGGGGGGAGATTCAATCGGCAGGAGGTGTGTTATGAAGAAGCTAGGGATGCTACTGCTATGTCTAGCAGTAGTCGGGTTCGTATGGGCCGGAGGAAAGACGGAAACAGGACCATCCGCTAAGTCGGCTGCCGCAAAGTATGTTATTAAATACGCTCATGGGGATCCACCGGATCCATTCAACGGCTCTGCTCATGCGGATGCGGTACTCTTCAAGAGCTACGTAGAGGATCGTTCCGGGGGTCGGATTGCCGTGGAAATCTACCCAGCCAACACGATCGGCTCGGAACGAGAACAATTGGAAAGCGTGAAGATCGGTGCTACCCAGATGTGCAACGTGAGTGAAGGCACCGTGGGAACCTTCTTTCCTGAAATCCTTGCCACCGCAGTGCCGTACGCGTTTAAGACCTACACAGAAGCTTGGGCAGTGATGCGGAGCCCCTACATGCAGAAACTGATGGCTGAGATGACCCGCAAGACGGGTATCCGATGTTTGAACGTGAACCAGAACGGATTCCGACACTTTTCCAACAATGTCCGCCCCATCAGGAATCCTGACGACCTGAAAGGCTTGAAGATCCGCACGATGGAACACCGGGGACACATGAAGATGGTGGAATCCTTGGGTGCGAGCCCTGTACCCATCGCGTGGGGAGAGTTGTACACCGCATTGCAGCAGAAGGTGGTGGATGGCCAGGAGAACCCACCCAGCTTGGTGTACGTGATGAAGTTCTACGAAGTGCAGAAGTACTACACTCTGGATGGGCACATATATAGCATCGACTTCACGTTCATGAACAACAAGTTCTACAACGATCTGCCCGAAGACCTGAGACAGATCGTGTACGATGGAGCCCAAGTATCCGGTCTAGCCCATGTGGCAGCAGAGACATACTCCTCCAACGTGGTAGCGGTAGAAAACCTGAAGAAACAGGGAATGGAAGTGTATGTGCCTACCTCCGCAGAGTTGGAACAATTCCAGGCAAAAACCCAGAAACCGGTGATCGACTGGATCAAGAGCCAAATCGATCCCAAATGGGTGGATGACTTCATGAAAGCTATCCAAGAGGCCAGGAAAGGCGTAGTCGCTCCCAAGGGGAATGATGCGGGCAAAGGGATGGTTTTTTCCGACTAATCGAGGGGTATATCGCCTTATAGGGAGAGAGGACTGCCTCATTCTGGGGCAGTCCGTTTATTCTTAACATATGGAAAAAGTACTGCTATACTTAGGTAAAGTTTTTAGTCAAAGGAGTTCCCATGGTGAATCAGTTCCTAGCAGTGGGGGATCGGTTCCTTGGATGGTATGAAAAATGGCTGATCAAGCCAGCGCAAATCATTTTGAATAGTTTGATGACGCTGTTCATCCTCTACTCCGTATTCATGCGGTACGTGCTGAATAAAGCCCCCACCTGGTCGGAAGAATTGACCCGGTACATCATGGTATGGGCAGCCCTATTAGGGATGGGAATCGCTTCCCGGTACAACAAACATATAGGTCTTTCCGATCTAGTCGTGAAGCTTTGGGGAAGATGGACGAATACGATCCATACGATCGGTGACATTTTATCCGCCATTTTCTGGGTGTTGGTGTTTTTTACGGGTATTTCCATTACGCAGATGGTGGCGTCTCAACGGTCACCTAGTATGAATCTTCCCATGTGGATTGCCTATCTAGCCGTCCCTGTGGGAAGCGCTTGTTCCGTGATCGAGCTGGTGTTCGTTGCGTTGAAGAGGGTAAAAGCCCGCGGAGAAAGCAGGAGTTAGCCATGGGATTGTACGCGTCTATCATCACTTTTTTTGTAACTTTATTCATGGGAATCCCCGTAGGGGTTTGTTTAGGAATCACGGGAGTCGTAGGTGTCCTTTTCATGGGCCAGCCCATGATTGTGGTTGCCCAACGAATGTTCACTGGGCTGGATTCTTTTCCCTTAATGGCCATCCCCTTTTTCATCCTGGCTGGGGAAATCATGAACCGGGGCCAAATTACCGACCGATTGATCCGGTTCGCTGACTTGATCGTAGGACGAATTCGAGGTGCCTTGGCGCATGCCAACATCATCGCTAGCATGTTCTTTGGGGGAATCACTGGTTCTGCTGCGGCAGATACTTCTTCCATTGGAGCCATGTTGATCCCTGCCATGATCAAACAGGGGTACGATCCCGCCTTCACTGCGGCAGTCACGGCTTCTTCCTCCCTTCAGGGGCCCATCATTCCTCCAAGCATCCTTGCTGTAATTTATGGAGCTACCATGGGGGAATCCATAGGCGCGTTGTTTGCGGCGGGAATCCCGATCGGGATTCTCTTCGGCGTTTCGGACATGATCGTGGTGATTTCCCAGGCGAAGCGGAGGAACTTCCCGAAAACGATCCTAAACCTTTCCTGGAAAGAAAAACTCGATGTCATTACGCAGGCTTTGTTGGCCTTGATCATGCCCATTATCATCCTGGGGGGAATGTTTACCGGGATCTTTACACCAACCGAGGCAGCGGCGGTATCAGTAGGGTATGCTTTTGTGATCAGCCTATTCGTACTCCGCACGATCACCCTGAAGGAAATGCCCCAGGTGCTCTACAACGCAGCCCTTACCACCGCGAGCATTTTCCTCCTCTTGGCCACTGCTAGGCTATTCGGAATGGTCCTCACCAACTATCAGGTGCCGCAGCTAGTAGAAAAAGCCATCATCGGGGTAGCGGGAAACAATAAGATAGCGGTCACCTTGATCATCAATGCCATACTTCTCCTCGTGGGATGTTTCATGGACCCGGGTGCGGCCATTATCATGCTGGCTCCTACCCTGGTTCCCCTCGCGAAGGCAATAGGGATGCATTCCATCCAGTTCGGAATGCTGATGATCACGAACCTCACTCTCGGCTTGATTACCCCACCGGTGGGACTCTGCCTTTTCATCGCTTCGGATCTGGCGCACCTGCCGATGGAAAAGGTGGCAAAAGCTCTGGTACCCTTCCTATTGATCCATATCGTAGTGGTGTTGATGGTTTCGTTCTTTCCCGATCTGGTTCTGTTCGTGCCAAGACTCTTGAAGTACGCTTAGGTACGCCTATTCCATGGTGGTAGTGGAAAACGTCGGTAAACGGTTCGGTTCCCTGGAAGTGTTGAAAAATGTCAGTTTCCGTGTGGAAAAGGGAGAAGTCCTAACCCTCCTTGGTCCCAATGGAGCGGGAAAGTCAACCCTCATGAGGATCCTCACCGGGATCCTCCTTCCATCGACCGGTGTCGTGTGGATCGATGGAATTCGAATGGATAGCGAGCCTGAGCAGGCGAAGAAGCGTCTTGGGTATCTGCCCGAGCAGACACCCTTCTACCCTGAACTCGCTGTGGAAGAGTACCTTCGTTTCGTGGCCGCGGCAAAGGGAGTCGATCCTGCGATCCAGAAAGAAAAAGTCCAGGAGGTGATCCAACGCTGCGATCTCGAAGAGTATCGAAACCGACGGATGGGAACTCTTTCCAAAGGAACCCTTCGAAGGGTAGGGATTGCTCAGGCCATCGTAAACGACCCTTCTGTGCTTGTCCTCGACGAGCCTACTTCCGGTTTAGACCCATCCCAGGCGTTAAGTTTTCGGGAATTGATCCTTGCTTTGCGGCCGCAAACAGCCATTGTTCTCAGTACTCACTTGATGATTGATGCTTCCCAACTGGGTACGCGAGTATTGTTCATTCATAAAGGTCAGATCCTTTTAGAGGACACGGTAGAGGGCTTGAAAAAACGGTTTGCCGAACGGGACGTGTATCAACTAAGGATCCGACTCAAGGGAGAAGGAGAAACCGAAGATTCGATTTTGAAAGGACTGTCTGGAATCGAGGGAGTCCAGGAGGTAAAGGCGTTTCCTTCGGTAGATCCATGCGTCTGGGATTTGAGTGTGTGTACCCTATCGGGCTGGAATCCTACTAGTGCGTTCCTACCCCTTCTAAGAGATAGGAACTGGGATCTGTTGGAGTTGCATCAGAAGACGATGAGCCTGGAAGAAGTGTTCGCTCAGATTACAATGGGACCGGAGGAGGCGCGAACCAAGGAACCTAAAGGTGGATTATGAGCGCGCAATTTTTCCGAGCCCTCTATTGGAAAGAGCTTCGGATTCTCGCTAGTTCCTGCATCCTATATGCTTTTTTTACCCTTTTTTTCTTATTCACAGGATGGTTTTACTATCAGGGGATCCTGTCCTACTCTGCCTGGAGCATGCAAGCCCCTGCAGGAACCGTGGTAAATGTTCAGCAGCACCTGTTCGTTCCTCTGTATTCCAACATGATGTTCTTCCTCGTCCTCCTTCTTCCGATCCTTACCATGCGCCTTTTAGCAGAAGAACGAAGACAGGGAACCTACTCTCTCCTCGTGACGTATCCCGGGAGCCCTATGGCTCTCTTAGGAGCGAAGTACCTTTCCGCACTCACCGTATTTCTGGTGGGGCTCCTAGGTACTGGCATCTATCCCTTCCTTACATCCCTCTGGGGTGGAGTGGAATGGCCCCTTCTTTTTACTACCTACCTAGGTATAGCTCTCTGTGGTTCGGCCATTCTATCCATGGGATTGTTCTTCTCAACGGTCGCGGAACATTACCTGGTGGCGGCTCTCCTCACGGAGACAACATCCCTTTTCTTCTGGCTGATCGGATGGATTGCCAACTATCTTCCAGATCGGCTCACTCAACTTCTCTTTGGAGTTTCCTTCTATTATCGTCTAAAACCCTTCCTGTTAGGCATGGTGGATACGGACGATACTGTCTATTTTCTCAATATGATTTGTGTCTTTTTATTCCTGGGGTATTACTTGATCTATCGGGAGCAACGGGCATGAGGTTGGGTCCCAAGTTCCTTTTCCCTCTGTTGGTTCTCGGATGTTCCCTATTGATCCAGGATCTCTCTTCCCGCATGTATGTTCAGTTCGATCTGACTAAGAAACGGTTGTACAGTCTTTCGGAGAGTACGAAAAAGATCTTACAAAAGATTGGCTCAGAACCTGTCACGGTTACCCTATTCCTCGATGAAGGAGATGTGGATTGGCCTCGAGCCGAGAGGTTGATACGGTTGTACCAGAAGAGCTTACCCACCCTTCGTTATGAGTTCGTTTCCCCCACTAAAAATCCCCTAAAGGTGCGGGAGTACGAGGTTCAGAGGAATGGAATGGTAGTGTGGGAGTGGAGAGGAAAGCGGGTAACGACTACTGGGTTCTCCGAGGAAATATTCACGTCAGGGTTGCGTACATTGGTGGATCCCAGAATCTATTCCTGTTACATACTGCAGGGGCATGGGGAGAAGGATCCAGATAAGGATTTCCCTTTCCTCAAGCAGAAACTGGAAGAAGAACACTATTCCCTTCGGATACTGCATCTCGAGGAGGCGGGAGAGGTGCCAGGGGATGCCGAACTGATCCTCTGGATCGGTCCCAAGGATCCCCTTCTAAGGAAAGAGGAAACCCTGCTCCAAACCTATCTATCCAACGGTGGGCGTATGGTGATCTGTTTGGATCCGCTCGTCGCAGCATCCTCAACCACTACGAACTCGTTCTACTCCATGTTGGGGATCGTGTTAGATTCTGATGTGATAATCGATTCACGAAGCCAACTGTTTCGGGGTGATTTCTTCTTTGCCACCGCTACTCGGTATTTCACCCATGCTATTACCCGAGGGTTGAACAAGGTCTCCGTGTTCCCTCTCGCTCGATCCATCCTGCTATCTCAGAAACTGGATAGAGTGGAACTGTTTCCTTTGGCAGAAACCTCTGAAGCAGCATGGGGAGAAACAGACAAGGATTCTCTACTTAAGGAATCTCCTCGATTCGACCTCACTAGGGACCGTAAAGGGCCATTGATACTGGCAGTGGCAGGAGAATTGAGGGGGGAAGATGAAACTCTTACTCATAAATCAGGTCGCTTCGTTCTGTTTGGAGATTCCGATTTCATCACCGATCCGTACGTCAAAATAGGAAACAATCTGGATCTGTTCCTCAATGCGGTTGCCTGGACAGTGGAGAGGGAGGATGGGATCGCCCTCAGGCCAAAGGATCCTCTGCACCATCCGATCATCCTATCTCGGACAGAAACCCTCTTATTGGGAATCTTCGTAATCGGATTGGTTCCAGGGAGCTGTCTCTTGCTTGGACTATACCGATGGTGGAAACGAAATGGATTCTCTAAACCGTAAAGCCTTCATTGTATTCTCTTTGCTTTTAATCTTAGATCTCCTAGTGCGAATTTGGGTTTCAAGGGAAGCAATGGGCCCAAAAGGATTGGAGCATCTAGCGTATGATCCAGCAAAGGTCCTGACCGTGGAAATTGCATCGGGAAAGGAACGCGTTACCCTCGAAAGGAGCTCTAGAGGATTGGAACTCGTGGCAACAGTCCCCAAGGAAGGAAGTAGCAACGTGTCGAGACTATTACCTCCATCACAAGCCAGAGAAGTAGAAGCCCTCCTGCAACGGATCTGTTCCCTCGTCAGAGAATCCATCGAAGGAGTACCTGAAAACGGGGATACGATCTATGGCCTGGACCCAGAACATTCGGTATGGATCCGGCTTCAATGGAGAGAAAACAAAAAAGATTTGACTATTCGCTTCGGTTCGGTTCTTCCCCTGAATGTAATGTACGTGTATGCGAGTTTCGATGATAAACCAGGACTATTCAAAGTGTTAAAAACCTACAAAGAGAGTACTATGACCCTCCTACATAGTCTAATCCAATAATCCCGCGGTAAGACGTCATTTCACTCTGGACAAAGTTGTTGGGGTGTGCTATTATTTAGTATCAAATATATCAGAGGAGGGAGGTATGCGAAGACCGAAATTGGTTCTGGCCCTTCTGCTAGGGATTGTGGTACTAACCCTGCCCCTATACGCAGGCGGCCAGAAGGAAACTGCGGCACTGCAGAAGCAGTACGTGCTGAAGTTCAACCATGTGCTGTCTCCGAACGATCCGTACCATCCGGCCTTCAAGAAATGGGCGGATGCAGTAGCGCAACGAACGAACGGAAACCTTAAGATCGAGGTATTCCCCAGCGCTCAACTCGGGGTAGAGGAGGATATCCTGGAACAGATCCGGCAGGGAGCGAACGTGGGGCAAAACACTGATTCCGCTCGGTTGGGTAACTATGTTCCAGATATCGCTGTGATGAACGCAGCCTATTTCGTCGAATCCATCGAAGAAGTACAGAAGCTGGCTGGTCTGGATACGGTGAAACAGTGGAAAGCGGAATTGGAAAGAACCAGAGGCTTCAAGGTGCTTTCATTCTTCTGGATCCAAGGGTTCCGACAGATGCTCACCAACAAACCAATCTATAAGCCTGCGGATTTGAATGGCCTACGGATCCGAACTCCTCCCGCGCCCATTTGGCAGGAATCCATTCGCGCGCTTGGGGCAGTGCCTACCGCTCTTGCCTATGGAGAGGTATACCCCGGGATGCAGACGAAGGTGATTGATGGAGCGGAGCTTTCCTTCACCGCGGCCTACAACATGAAGTTCTACGAAGTGGCGAAGTTCATGAGCGAAACCCAACATATCCTTCTGGTGAACTTCGAAGTGATCAGCAGCAAGTGGTTCAACTCTCTGCCACCTGATTACCAGAAGATCCTGGAAGAAGAGTGCAACAAGGCCGGTTTGGAGGTATCCCGAAGTTACATGGAAGTGCTGGACAAAAACAGCCGGGAAGAGATGAAAAAGAGAGGGATGACCATCATCGACAAATCCGAAATCGATATGGCTGCTTTCAAGAAAGCTGCGGAGCAGGCTTATCAAAAGCTTAACCTGGTAGCGGTTCGGGATAAGCTCTACAAAGAGTTGGGAAAGACGAGGTAAAATCTCTACTTGGATCTATTATATTGAACTATGGTTGCCAAAGGTTATTGCCTGAGGCAACCTTTTTATTCCTAACACCGTTAGAAAGTAGAGGTATCGAGTAGGGGTATCTATGAATAGATTGTACGAGAAGATTGGGAAAGCGGAAGTATACATCGCTGCCTTTTGTTTCACTGCTTCCTGCCTCATCATCTTTGGAGCAGCCGTGTTCCGCTCTTTGGGTCGGCCGCTGAACTGGTCGATGGACATGTCCCTCTTTCTTTTTGCTTGGAGTGTATTCCTAAGCGCGGATGCCGCCTTACGAGCGGGTAAACTCGTGCGGGTGGAAATCCTGTATAATTCTATGAAACCGTCTTTTAAAAAATGGGTTACTATTGGTAACTACCTGATCATTTTGGTCTTCCTCATTGCTCTGATTGTTTTCGGTGTTAAATTGAGTTTTATCACCCGAGCACGTTCCTTCCAGGGAATCCCTGGGTTCAGTTACACCTGGGTGACCTTGAGTATTCCCGTGGGAGCAACGTTACAGATCCTGACTGTAGTCACCAAGTTACGAGAACTTCTTACATCTAAACCTTCTTGAGGTTACGGTATGCTACTGGTTGTATTATTCTTTCTGGCCTTCCTTGCTTTAGGAATGCCCATTGCGTACGCGATTGGAATATCCGGGGTAATTTTCTTTCTCCAGCATCTTGAATTACCCTTCACAATGATTGTACAGCTTCCCATTTCCCAAACCCAGAACTTTGCCATGCTGGCGGTTCCTCTGTTCATCTTTGCGGGAAATCTAATGAACGAAGCGGGAATCACGGAACGGTTAATCAAGCTTTCAAAAGTGCTAACCGGACACATGGTGGGAGGCTTGGCTCAGGTGAGTGTGGTCTTGAGTACTTTCATGGGAGGAGTATCTGGGTCTGCCATCGCGGATGCGGCCATGGAGGCTCGTATCCTCGGTCCTGGGATGATACAGAATGGGTATTCCAAGGGGTACAGCGCGAATGTGATTGCTTTCACGGCATTGATCACCGCTACCATTCCACCCGGTGTGG
>Ga0067045_1002714_pt1 | contig 51863 bp, 42 predicted proteins | sample TerdegcTABiofilm_FD_59184 | JGI IMG/M metagenome (GOLD analysis project Ga0067045, IMG submission 59184) | Combined Assembly of (Gp0054472, Gp0054536) Wastewater bioreactor microbial communities from Singapore -Terephthalate degrading...
GAGGCATAGGTCGACCGAAAAACAATCGGTATATGTCTGATAAAATACGCTAATGGAAGTAGCCAAAATGTTCCGACAATTATTTGATTTGCTGTCAGGATATTGGGCTTATTGAATGATATAATCAGGTTCATGGCAATTACTGTTCCCGGCAATGCCCAAGGGATCATCACAAGAACATCAAGAAATTTCCTTCCAAAGAAATGCCTTTTTGCCAATAGATAAGCAGATAGGACGCCAAAGATTAGATTGCCAAAAGTTGCAATAGAAGCCATCTTCATGCTGTTTATTATTGGTTGGAGAACACCGGGCTTGCTAAAAAGGTTGATATAATTTCCAAGAGTATATACTTCTGGCAAAATCTGCCATGTCCAAGAACCATCTTTCACAAATGACATCATTATTACTGTTAAATGTGGTAATAAAAGTATAAAGACAATTAAACTGCCCAAAATTCCCATCAAATAGCACTTAAACTTACCTTTTATCTCGGTTTGATATGGTGCAATACCCTTGCTAACCATAACGTATTTATGTCTGTTAGAATACCACTGCATAAATAACAAGAATCCTATGGAAATCAACGAAAGCATAACAGTTTGCGTGCCTGCCATATCCATATCGTTATTAACCTTTGAAAAATATATCTGCAAACTCAAGACTCTGAAATCAGGTGCAAACAAAAATGGCGCGCTGAATGATGCCATAGAGATCATAAACACAAGCAAAGACGCACCAACAAGTGCAGGTGTTAGCAATGGAAATAAGACTTTTCTATAAACAAGCCATCTCGACGCACCAAGGTTATATGCAGACTCAATAAGCGACATATCAATCCCACCAAGCGCAGATGAAACGAACATATAGAAATATACATACATTGTGTATGCGTGGACGAGTAATATCGCAGGGACACCATCAATGGCAAAAGGCGGATTTTCAAGGTTGAAAATATATTGTATTCCTCTAGGAATTATACCAGTTTCGCCATAAAGAAACATGAATGATATAACACCAACAAGCGGTGGAAGGGCAAAAGGTAAAACAGCGAGAGATGAAAATATGCTTCTGCCGGGGAATCTGTATCGTGTAAAAATAAAGGCAATAGGAATTCCAATTAGTGCAGAAAACAAGACGCTTCCGATAGATATAAGAACACTATTAAAAAGAGCCTCAAGATTTGCTCTACTTTTAAAGCTAAAAAATTCTATATAGTTTCCAAGCGAAAAATCACCCGATTTATAAAAACTTTGCCATAAAACACGAAATGTTGGATATAAGACATAGCTGAACAAAACAAGGGCAACTGGTAAGATAAGGATAATCGTTCCAAGATTTCTGCGCAAATGCAGATTTAATTTATCTGTCAAATATTTCATATCTCTGTTAAACTGATTTGCCTATTCAGAACGGACAATCTTTAATTTATTAAGGGTTCTTATCACGCCTTCACCCAGCTCAAGATTTGATTCTGTCTCAATTTGAACGCTTGAGAACTGAATATGGCTTGCATCAGCTTGAGTCTGACCAAGTGTTGGATCCATACTGATCCATCTTCCGATATAGACTTCGGGCCAAAAGTGATAATAAAATGCGTCCTTATGATAAACCAAACCCGTGCAAATACGTGAAGGAATACCCAAAGCCCTTGCAAGCCCAATGAATAAAACGGTATGTTCACTGCAATCACCACTCAAATCTTTTAATGTTTGAAATGCTGTTCCAAAGCCAACTTTGTAGTTTTTATCTCTGATGTTCTTGTTGACCCATTTACAGATTTTAACGGATGCCAACCAAGAGTTTGTTTCATCACCAGCAATTTCATTAGCCTTGTTTATAATATCAGGATCATCTGATTGGACATATATACTTGGTGATAAGAAAGGCGCAAAATCAGGACTAGTAATGGGCCTTTTCGTTGCATTATCAGGATTAATATCACTGATTGCTATCTCCAATGTTCCAAGTCCACGATTAGGACCAACAATCACTTTTTGGCGATCATTATTGATGAAAGTTTTGCTGATGTCGCCATCAGGAATAGAAACCTTGAGCTTTAGCTTTTCTATGCCTGCATTAGGCTCATCACCGATAATATCAATCTTTGTCTTAAGGATAAGATCAAGCTGACCGACATCACCCAAAGCTTCAGATTTGTCAACTTTTACAAAACTCATGCCCATACTTGGTGTTTCCATCCTATAGACTTCGCCATCAATACTAACCCATTCTCTTGTAACGATTCCACCCATAATGTCCATTTTATAATCAATAACAAAGACTTCTTTTTTTTGCCCTTTATAAGTTATATTTTCCTTGCGGGTAACACTTACATCAACGTTCATTATATCGAAAAGATCGAGGCTAAAAGCCTTTATGGGGAAATTTTTCCCAACAACTAGACCCTTTTTGATTGTAACATCCTCTAATATTTCTGCAAATACAACATCAGGTGGAAGTTTCTGTTGCTTTTCAGTTATTCTGCTATCAAGTGTTGTTTTCATTGTAACTATTCCATCTTTGAATGTTCCCTCTACTATTTTTTCTTGCCCAGTCTCATCTGACCGAGAAATAAAATATAAAGGAGTAAGCTCATCATCGACATAGAACATTTTGGTTTTTGAGAGTTTTATAGAAGAACCAAACCGTTTTAACTCAGTAAACATGCCCGAATCAACTTTTATAACCTTCTGACCATTATATATTGCGCGATCTGCACGTATATGTAGGTAACCAACTTTAACATTCATCATTGTTGCATTCATATATGTTTCATAGGGCAGATCTTTCATCCAGATAGATTTATTTTCCTGAGCAAACACAGGACCCTCAAAAAGCAAAAAAAGTAGCATTATAGCACCACCAATCGTTGTAAAAACAAAGTTTTTCAAAATAATCAACCAGACCTTTCGATAGAGAAATAACAATATAGATAGTCATACACATTTACTAATATGGCAAGATATGGAACTAAAATGACTCAAAGATTTTAAGCAATATTGTAGATAAAGCAAAAAACGAGGATTTTATTTAAAAAATTTGATCATTTCAAGTTACAATAAACTTTAATAAATTGATCAACATAATTTAATGAAGATTGGAAAAATAAAAGAGTATTCGATTTAAGTGCAAAACACTTATAGGTTTATTTCACAGGTATAAATTCTGCTATTATCTTTACCAAGTCTTTATTGTCCCCCATTTTATTGCTAGTTTCTGTGTTGGTTCAACTGGGGCAACCTGTTTAATGATTAGGTCTATTTCGTTTTCTGCAAGTGCGCGATTATAGAAATAAAAATCATCTAATACGCCATGCCAAGCTGGATATGACTGATCAACAGCTTTTCCGTTAGGTTCAGCACCAATCATAAAATCTGAGTTATTGGCTGTTATAGTGCCTTTCTTTGAGGCTTTGCCATCTTGCTTCCCATTAAGGTAAATTATACCGTCATTGCCATCAAAAGTCATTGCTAGGTGATACCATTTATTTTTTTCTAATTTAGTTTTGCCAACTATATGCAAATAATCTCCAGATATATGAATCCAGCCCGTCGGAATTTCATCTTCTACTGTGAAGGCATAAGAGCCTCCATCAGTCTTTGACATCAATGTTCTATATGCTCCAAAATTGGTCGCCTTTGCCCACATTGCAAGTGTGAATTGTTTATCAGCATTTATCTCAGGTGCATCAGCAATCCTTACAAAATCTGCCCCGGGTGTTCCCTCTCCTGCATCAACATTAAGCCCCAAACCTTTATTTTTGTATCCATCGACTATCTTTGCATCTGCCTCAAGAGTTCCATTCAGATTAGCGTTTGCTTCGTTTATGACAGTTTTGCCATCCACTTTGTCAAATGAAAAATAGATTATTAATCCGTCCTGAATACCTGCAAAAGCATTTATTGTTAATGATGTAAATAACATCATCGTTATAATCAATAATCTCATATTAACCTCCTATTTAGCAATTATAAGACCATATTCATTAGTGTATATTAATATATCATATTATCAAATACCTGTTAATTAATGATGTATTATTGATTAATTTTGGATTAACTTTACCTAAATTAGATTATTCAAGCCTCTTAAATTAAAAGCATCGACATATTTCATGATTGATTTCTTAATAGCATCGATAACTACTGCTTCGGGATCATCAGCAATACCCAAAGCTTTTACATTTTTATAAAGTAACTCTCTCGCATTTTTAATTTCATCTTGATCAAATACATAATGTCCGCAAACCATAGTAACTTGTTTTAGTTTTTCAGGCATATTGACAATATCTTTTTCTGTCAAATGTGAATCTTCCTTTAAAAGCCATTTCTTCCATCTTCCACAATCAAGCGAACATTTTCCTATTAAAGATATAAACTCAGAGGATTTCATTTCAGGCTTGTTTTTGATGGCTTCCTGCTCTTGTTGGGCGAGTTTCAATAGGGCAGTTGTCTCATCAAGACCGAACTCAGGTGCAACATTTGCCCCTGTGATTCCAAGTTCAGGATGCATTTTCAGAACATTTATTGGTAAATAATCTGCATTGTGTTCCTTGAAACCAAGACCATGTTTTTTTGCAATTCTGCTAAGTTTTTGTGCTGTTTTGCCATCAAATTTTCCTGCATTTACATTCATCTTAACTAATGTTCCTGTTTGACCAACAATAAAGGCAGGATGTGGTAAAGAACGGGCATCTAATTCCTTGATTAGCTTTACAATAAATTCTTCAAATGCGGAATCAGAAATAAGTCCGCCAGCAGTTTCCTCCGTCCCTACTTCATAAGATACTTGGGTTAAATTCAGTTCCTTTATCTGCTCTTCGATGTAAGAGATTAGCTCTATCGTCCTTTCAATAACCGTATCCATAGGCACTGAACCTGAAATGTGAGGGTCTTTTGTTGGATCGATATGGAGTAAGTTAAATCCTGCCTTTAGATCATCAAGATAAGATGCTTTTGCTATTTCCATCGCTTCATTAGGCGGAAGTTTTTCGCTCTTTTCATTATCCCTTTGCCAAGGTCCTCCATGATCTCTGCAAAGATAAAGCAATCCATTAAAATTAACCTGATTGGCAATATTTCTTATCGCATTAGCAAAAGCATTCTGATCCCAGCCTTTGACGTATCCACAACCAAATTCACTTGAGTCAATCTGATTTCTACTTGCGATAAACATAACTGGAAACTGCTCATCTCTACCAAGTTCAAGCGTAGCTCTGATGACTAATTCTGACATAGGACCGATTCCAAGCAAAGTTGCCCTAATATCATTTTTTTGCATTGTTGTTACAATTTCACGTATAGATTTAGACATATATTAATATCTCCATAGCGGGATTTTTTATAAACTCAGCATATTTTTGGTATTATAGCCCAAACTCCCGATTAAGTTTGAGATATTTAGGCTATAATATGACTATGATTTTTTATTTGCTTTTTTTGCCATAATCATAGGCAGTCTGCATGAAAGCTTCTATATTTTCACATGGAACGTCAGTATGAATAGCGTTTGACAAAGAAAATATCATTCCTCCACCGGGGCTCAAGAAAGTATCTATAACTTCCTTTGTGCCAGCAATTACTTCATCTTTAGAACAATGAGGAAGCAAGTGCTGAACATCAATTCCCGGCATAAATGTTATGCGCCCTCCAAAATCCCTGACCGTCGCCTTTGCATCCATAGCAAATGGCTGTATTGGATGTATAACATCCAGCCCAATTTCAATCATATCTTCCATTATGGCAGTAACATTTCCGCATGTATGAAGCCAAAACTGCATATTATATTTGTGTGCTTCTTCGATCAGCATTTTATAGGCAGGTTTAATAAACTTTCTAAATACAGTCGGGCTGAAAAATAGAGATTCCTGCGTTCCCATATCATCACTTGTATAGATAGCATCAATCCCTGCTTCACCATATCCACGAATGACTTTTAGGTGAAAATCCCTAACCGCATTGGTCAATCTCATTACATTATCTTCTTCTAAAAGAAAATCTTCAAGAAGGTCTTTCATGCCCCTGATTGTCCATAAACGTTCATAGAAGCAGAAAAAATTCATACCGACAATGAAAGCGTTTGGATTATCTTTTCTAACTTGGGCAGAACCCGTAAAGAAATCTGGAATAATCGGATTTGGCATTTTCTCTATATATTCATCAAGATCATCCCATTTGCTAAGAAATCTTCTTGAATCAATCCCTTTTGCAGTTTCATCTTCATCGGGTTTATCCTTATATGCCCACCTATATTCTGGATAGTCTTCGGGAGATTCCCATCCACCCGGCGCCCTGAAACCAACTTGTATAAAATCTTCTGGTATTGTGTTAACAAAATTTCTCAGCCTATCACCGTAAGCATCATAGCAATCTCCACCGATCCACATTCTTATCATCAATGGAACTCGTCTGCATCCTTTTCGTTCTAGTGCTGATCTAACTTCGTCTTTTGTAAGCATATCTGAGTGCATATTTGTTTCCTGTGTTAATAGATTAATAGATTCTAAAGTTATATCTTGTGCTGAAATGTATTCTACAATACCTTTCATAAAAAAGTCAATGATCTATTTATTTTAAGACAATAAAAGGACAGGTTTTTAATCCTGCCCTATGTTTCATAATGTTAATCTTAATATACTTTAATTTTAGCCCAAGTAGTAGATAAATTACCAATAGACGAAACATGAGCCAGCCCAAGCGCTCTTTCAAGACCATTATTCATTATATTTTCAATATCTTTCTGAGATAGGAAAGCATTGAATATAGCAACTTCATCGATCATACCATCAAATGGTTTTCCGTAATCTGCTCCGCCTTTTCCTGTCCCAATGACAAATTCTACACCAGCCTTTAATGCCCCAAAGCCTTTATTTGTAGCTGATTGAGCCAAAACACCATCGAGATAAACATTTGCAACTCCGCTAGAAATATCATAGTTACTTGCAATATGACTCCATTTGTCCACTGGAAGATTTTGTATTGTTGGCGTTAGGTATGTTCCAGCAGGTGCAGATGCAGCAAAATAAGCATTTACTTGACCATTATTTCTATATTCCCACCAGAAAGGACCTATATACGAGCCAGCGGATTCCATCTTGCTTAATATATTAACTGATGCACCACTAGCAGGATTCGGGTCTTTTTTTCCACTTTGTCCATAAGTATATGGATGAACCCATCCGACAATTGTGATTATATCACTGATAGCCAAACTATCTGATTTTGCAACCTCAATGAAGCTACCTTTACCATCAAATTCTAGGCATTTGCCTGATTTGCCATCAACCCATTTAGGATTATTTTTTAGTATTCCATTATTTTTAAATTCAGTAAGGTCTTTTGCTTCATCGCCTTTACCTTCGTTTAAGAGCCATATACCAACAGCCAATTTGGGATCAATTTTTGCGTTTACTTTTGCTATGAAAATTAGACCAAATAAAATAACAAATAATATGGTTAATCTTAAACATAAAGTTTTCATTTTGCATACCTCCAGATTTACATTACTTGGTTTTGCCAGATTACATAACGATATTATAATTGTTTTATCTCTTCTTTCAAGGTTATTTTTCAAAATTATAATATATTTTTGATGTTCACTATCAGTGAGCTACTAGCTAGCAAAACTTTATAGCAGATAGAGGAAAAAGCACATTTTATTGACCATCGATTTGAATCATTTCGCAAGCAGCAGATTGAATATGGTGGCGAAATAACTCATATTAATAAACAGAATCTTAGAAGCCATTTGAAAACATTGAAAGATGAACTCAATCACTATCTTACCAATCAATATGGCATTATTCCTAATAAAAAGGCTGATTATGATAGATGGCTTGATTCATATAAGCTGTTTCATTGGTTTATTGACTTTCACTTCATAATGAAAAATGGCGTTTTTGATGTGATTATAAGCAATCCGCCTTATGTGGAATATTCAGATGTTAGAGATAATTATAAAGTCGGAACCATTGAAAACTTGTAGCTGACACCGAGATTAAGTCAGATTCTTCTTGCAAATAGGTCTGAAAATGAAGATAAAGAATATATCTTCACCTACAGAAGGTTACACGCCACAATAAAGAGAAGCCTTAAGACAGTATTAAAAGCAGCAGGACTTATGGAAATTACTCTCCATACCTTAAGTCATACTTGTGCGTCTCATCATGTGATACAGGGATTCCATTGATGGAAGTTCAGAATTGATGGATCATGTAAGTTTTTAAGACGGCGTTGAGATATGCTCATTTATCAGATGAGCATGTTAAAAAACAAGTATTGAGATTGCCTTATTCCAATGATTAAATGTGGAAAACTCAAGGCATAGTTACAAAATGGTAACAAACGCAATGACAAAGAAAAAGCCAAGTCGGCGTAAACTGGCTTTAAGACTTGGCTTAATAATGGTTGCGGGGGTAGGATTTGAACCTACGACCTCTGGGTTATGAGCCCAGCGAGCTACCTGTCTGCTCCACCCCGCGACATACTTTATAATAATATTTTTTATTACAAGTGGGCTAGGAGGGAGTTGAACCCTCATGCTCGTGGAGAGCGGTGGATTTTAAGTCCACCGTGTATGCCATTCCACCACTAGCCCTTGGTGCAAGAAACTGTAATCGAATAACAAAACTTTATTTGATAGAAATTATAGCACTAACACGAATATATGTCAAGTATTAGAAATCGGCATTTATAAATTAAACCTAAATATTTATGGATTTATCACCCAAAAGTTCCTTGACAAATGAGCCTAGTCTTGGATCTCCAGAAGTTGCAATCTTTCGTAAGTGGGTTATAGAATCCGCATCTCCTATCTTATAAAGAGCTTGTATAGCTGTAAGTTTAACGGTTGGTTCTTCGTTCACATTTTCCAAAACTTTTTTGAGTTCTTCTTTTGCTACATTTCCACCTATTGCGCCTAACGTTGCAACTGCAATATCTCTGACTTTACCATCAGCATCTTGACTAGCTTTTACAAGAACATCAGTTGATGGTTGACCGATTCTACCGAGTGCATATCCAGCCAAAAGACGCACACCCAAAGAAGAATCTCTCAATGCCAAAGCAAGAGGTTCTATTGCTTCTAATGGTTTCATTTTTGCCAAAGCTTCTGCTGCACTACGACGAACTTCTGGATCTGGTTCATTTGCCTCTAAAAGATGCCTCAAGAGTGGTTGTACTATTGATGGATCATTCATGGCACTTAACGAATTTGCTGATGCACGTCTTATCCATCTATCATTGCTTTCCAATAAACGAACCAACGGCTCTATCGCTCTACTATCACCTATTTGACCAAGTGCATCAATTATTGTAAGTTTTATTCCACCTATTTCACCTCGTCTAAATATAACTCGATTTGCATGAATAGCTTTTTTCATCCCTTTTTTATAACTCTTTATATCTTTTATCTCAATCTCATCTATGACATGAGTTATTAGATCTCCTTCTTTTATTCCTTCCCTAATTGCAGGGCTACTATCTGATTCAGTTATATCTAATTTTTTTACTATAACACCCCCACTTACATTTTCCGCTTCTATACCGACTTTTCTGAGTTTTTTAGACACTATATCTCTAGTCAGATTTATCGTGAGTTTGCCATTAGATTGGATTTTCTGACTCGAAATCAAATTGAATTGATCTATATTGGTTATAGGCTCATTATCAATTTTATATATAATTGAGTTTCTCATTATACCAGAAAGTTCTGCCTTACTTGATGGTCTTACACTAGCTACAATAACTCCCCTTTCTTCTGGATCACGCTTGACTTGTATTCCAAGATCATCAAGGCTTGAGACAGTCAAGGTCTTTGATATACGCAGAATTGCCTTTTCATCATCATTTAGGGCATCAGCCAAAGCAGATGAAAACTTGTTTTTATTATCTACGTTTCTTTCATCAATTATATAAGATATAAGTTCTCCTGACCTGAGCCCGCTATTTTCAGCAACAGAACCGGGCCTTATAGACTCAACAATAACTCCATTAAGAGACCATCTTTTATCAAGGTCTGAACCAAGTTTCTTTATGGTTACACCTAGTTTCTGATCTTCATAGGTTTCTTGACTGCAACCTCCAATAAAGGTAACAAAAAGTATATATAATGAAAATAAAAAGATAACATTCTTTATATGATTTTTTGACATAAAAGCAATCTCCTTTCTGGATAATAAACCATGAAAAAGGTATTATCACAGTATATAAAATTAGAGTTTAACCTCTATTGGATTCGCTTGCTCTTGGAGCATTTCAATTATCGTATCAACAGCAGTCTTGTCTTTTAGTTCACCAAGAGCTATTGCCGCATCAAACCTTACTATCAAGCCTTTATTTCTTAATACTTTTATTAGCTTATCTATGGCAGTTTTATTTATCACCGTAATTGTTACCTTACCATCATCAAACCCTTGATTCACAAGTTGCCTAAACTGATCAACATCAGTTACTTTCTTTTCACTTACGACATAAGAAATTACTTGTCCAAGTCTTAATCCTGCATCAACTGCAGGACTTTGGGGTTCTATATTGGCTATAACAACGCCTTCTGCGCCATTAGGCAATGCTTGTATAGATATACCTAAATCTGGAAAATTCATAGTAGCCTGCGCTGTTCCTTCCAATAGCTTTGCTCTTTGTTCCTTATGAGGAATTGCTAATATTTTCTGTAGATCTTTTGAAAATTTCTTTGGTTCTTGTAACGAATCAGATGTTTCCTTTATCTGTGGAATTTCTGGTAATATAATTGTTACTTCCTTATATTTATCATCGTTTGCTACTGTAAATGTCAATTCTTGCTTGTTTGCTATAGCCTCAGCAACGATTTCTTTATAGTCATTGATGGAATTTATTGGTTTATTATTTATATATGAAATAATTTCACCCTTTTCTATACCAAGTTTTCCTGCCTTGCTATCAACAGTTAGAGCCTTAATAAGCATTCCTTTTGTTAATGATTTACTTTCATCCCAGATAATTCCTAATTCATCAATACTAGATGCGCTAACATTTACTAGCTTGGGGATACCAAATGTAACACTCTCATTTATAGAAGCCTCATCTACTAGCTCCTTAAAATCATTAATTGATAAAACTCTTTTATTATTAATGACAGAAGATATTATTTCATCTTTTTGGAGTGTTACCTTAGATGCTAATTCTCCAGATATTTCTTGTGCTACCTTTACGCCTTGTTCTGCTGGCTCAATTTGAATATCTAATAATTGTTTATTTTCACCATTTATATCTATTTTTCTTTTTGAGATCTGCTTTAATGCAACAACCGCAACTCGCCTAACTTCTGGTTCTTCGCCTTTTTCTTCTTCTGTTTTAAGGACTGTTATTCTTTCCATAAGAGCATCAATGCTTTTGGGGTCACCTATATTCCCCAAAGCCCTAACTGCGCCGAACCTTGTTCCCATTCGCTTATGTTTTATTATATCTTTCTGCATTAATCGATCAACGATCTCCTTATGATTGCTCAATTTACTTAAAACTAATGCAGCATTGTCTCGATCTCTGGAATCTTTTGATTTTAATTTCTTGATTAATGGATTAATTATAGAATCCATTTGTGAATGTATAGTTTGTAAAGCAAGTATTCCACTATTGCGTATTTCCTCATTTCTATCTCTAATTGTTTCCTCAATTAATATTTTTAGGTATTTTTTCTTATCATATTTATATGCAAGAACCATCTGTTCAGCTCTGCGATCGATTGTTGCACTATCATCATAATAACCCAATAGATAGTGTGCTTCTGCATTTGTAGGCTCTTTTTCAATTGCAAGCTCAAATTGGGCAACCGCTCTCGGAATCCTGCCCCTTTTATCAGACTTAACCCATTCTTTGCCCTTTGAAAGATGTTCATTTTGGCTGCCGCAACCTATCAACCAAATCATGGCAAAGCAAACGGACATAATAAAAATAGTTTTCTTCATAAATAACTTCCTCCCAAGCAAAATATAACTAAGAATTTTGCCAAATCAGTATATATTTCCAATCCTTGATTGTTTTATAGTTTTTTTTCTAATATTATAATTTCCTTTTCAACAAAACCCCAACTTTTATATTTTTCTATAATTTTGCCATCAGAACGATTAGCCTCTATTTGAAGTATATCAATATTATTTTCTTTTGCAACGTTTGAAGCAACTTCAACTAATTTATCCGCAGTAATCGTGCCTCGCCACGGAGGAGCAACAACGATTTGACTAACTTGAGCGATCTTTTTATTTTTTTTATCAAATTCAAGTAAAATATTGCCCATCGCATAACCATTCATTTCTGCTACAAATCTATATGCTTCATTACGATCCATCCGTTCAATATCACGCTTAAGTTTTTTTTCTACTTCCTCAAGAGTTTCTGATGGAAAACAATATGTATGAAGAGGTACCAAATCATCAATAACTGCTTTACGAATTTTCAATCCTGTTGTTATATCAAAAACTTGTTCCAATTCAAATCACTACCTTTATTAAATCAGCGAAAAAACTTTATTTCATAAGGAAATAAGCCATTATCTTTAATTGGCTTAAATTCACCACGATCAGAAGTAACGACAGTAGCTTCTAATTTTTCTGTTAAAGCCAATACAAAACAATCAGCTAGAGCAATTCCTAATGAGGCTAGTTTTATCTTTGCTCTATATGAACTTACTCTTTTCCAAAAATCTTTATCCAAATCCTCTCGAAATTCAATTCCAGTTTCTTCTATTATTGCGATCAATTCACTCGCAGTATTATCATCTTCCCCGCGCAAAAGACAATCATAATAAACTTCGCATAAATTTACCGAATGTATAAAACATTCCTCATTGAATAGTAGGTTCTCAACATAGTCTGCCCCTTCTTCATTCCTCAAATAAGCTATTATCGCGCAGGCATCTAATACAAAGGGCATTAACTATCTCTCTATTTCAATTTCATGCCGTTTACGTTCTATAAATTCTTCAGTGTTTGAAAGAACGTCTCTGTATTTGCCTCTAAGACTACGTATCAATTCTCTACGCTGATCTTCTGGCAACTTCGGCTTAATATCCTTGAATAACACAATTACCTTTTGCATCATTTTTTGTATTTCATTAAATCCATCATCAACTAACCTGTTCGCAAGTTCCCCATCCAAAGTCCTATGAATATAGCTATAATTTCCTTTAATTGATACGCCTTTATTATGAGTTCTATCTTGATAAATTTTTAAAATAATGTTACTAACAAATTGATTAGGAATACCCTTTGTTATTTTTATTTCAACGTCTTGAAGGTTATCAGTTTCAAGATTATTCAGCAAATGCTTTTTAAGATTATAAACTATAAAATCTCTATCTGTTCCAATTGGTATATGAATCAAAGAACCTATGGCAATAGATTTGGGATACATCTCCTCAAAAATATTATAGAGATCAAATATAAGTGGAATTTCGCTAAATATAGACTCTCTTACTCTTTCTATATTTTCTTGATATTCACTCGGATAATCCATATCCAATCTGATCATTTTCGGTGATAAATAGACTTTATTGTTTCCTTGTATAAAATAAAGCCTGTTTTGACGAATTGACCTTATTCTAGCAGGCATATAATTGTATCTTTCCAAGATTGTCCTGAATTCATCAGCTTTGCCCTGAATATCATACTGCCCTTGAGATTCTATTTTTAGGCTATTTTTTATATATATTGGATTTTCCAGCATTTTAAACATCTTCTCCAAAATGATTGACATATACTATACATAACTATAACACACGCAAATATCGTATGTCAATCATGAAAAAAAATCATTTTACCAAAAGAAAAGGAACCCCATTGCGAATTGGATAATTACATTTACAAATATTGCATTCTATAAATTCTTCAGTCCAAGCCAAATTGCCTTTGCACGCTGGACATACGATTATACTCCTTATATCATCGAGTGTCTTTCTATTTTTGCCTTGACCTTTAACTATCATTTCCTTAGCTAATCTGCGAAACCATGAGGGCATAAGACGTTTGAAAGAGTTAATTGCATTAAGTTGTTTTCTGCTTTCGAGCAAAATATTGATGTTAGCAAGATCATCAAGATCAATCAGATCACCATCAGTATTAACAATTTCATAATCAATCTTTCCAAACCATTCATATTGAATCATGAAAATATTATAATACTCATCATGAAATTTTCTATAGTTTTGGTCTTTGAGATATAGCTGATGAAATAATTGTCCGAATTGGTTTCTTTGAGCTTTTTTCTTTATCAATATTTTTCCTGAATTATCTTGGCTAAATAACCACTTATGATACTCCCATCCATAGAGTTTCTCACTAATCTCCGTTGGAACTTCAATAAATCCCGCTTTACCGACTCGCATTAGCTCAGAAATAAAGAGAGATGGATCTTCGGCATGTTCCAGAACTTGACAGCATATAATATAATCAAAAGACTTATCAGCAAAAGGTAAGTATTGACCATCACAAGCTAAAAATGGTCTATCGAGGACAATTCCTCCGCCCCTTTCTGTATCATCTTCGGGAAGCTTATCACATAGAACATCAGAACGGGGTTTGGGATTATGTCCGCTTCCTATCTCAAGAACTAAATCATTTGATCTTATATTCATGCCTTTGTATTTCAGCCTTTTATGATGGTTTTCTAAGAAATCAAAATCTGCTCTCTATTATACTTTTCTTGCTATTATACTTATATAGGGACCAAATCTTGGAAAAAGCTTGCTGATTATTTTTCCGCGCAATGAAACAGAAGCACATAATTTAACAATTTTCATTCCATTTGATTTCAAAAAGCGTTCTATATCAACAGGGCTTGCATAATAAACGCTGTCAGAATCACCGCCTGCAAAGGCTTTTTCAAGTTCAGGCGTTCTATAAATAAATTCAGGGTTATATGAAAATCTCTTTTTCAGAGATATAAAAAGGTTTGTAAAAATACGCATTAAAGCTTGAATAGATGTTTCCGACCACATGTGACCGCTTTTTTTCCCTCTTAAAATATTGGCTAGATCAAGCATTGCCCAAAATGGCGAACAAAGATTTGGTCCCATTATTATTAATATTCCCCCGCTTTTAATTATCCTAATCATTTCCAATATGGCTTTTTCTGCATCAATAACATGCTCGATAAGTTCATTTGAACATACCGTATCAAAAGTTTCATTATCGAAAGGAAGCTCAAGGACATCACAGACAAGATATTTTAGTCTTTCATTTTGAAGATGTGCGGAATCTGACAAAAAAAATGATGAAATATCTGTTCCAACAACCCAATGACCATATTCATTGAGCATTGCAGAAGACAAGCCTTTGCCTGAACCAAGATCAAGGATTTTTGATTTTGGCTTTGCGTATTTATTGACAACTTCAACATAAGTGCTGAGGTATTCCCTGTTATGTGCATCTAAAAGCTTTTTATAGTCGCTTGAAGACTCATAAAATCGCTTTAGCTTTTCTCTATCTCTGGATATTGTGGTTTTTTCCATCAATCAATTCCATATATTACTTCTTCAAAAATATCCAACCCCTTATCAGCAAGCTCTTGAGAAATCATAAGCGGAGGAGCAATCCTGATGACGTTGCCATGAAAACCGATAGGGGCAATCAAAATTAAACCTTTTTGATAGCATTCGTCAACGATCTTTTTTGTAATATCCTTCGCTGGCTCTTTGGTCTTTTTATCATAAACTATCTCAAGCCCTAACACCAAGCCCTGTCCCCTAACATCACCGAGAAACTTGCATTTTTTCTGCATCTCTTTGAATCTGTTGAGCATATGTTCACCGATTTTTGCGGAATTTTGGACAAGGTTTTCCTTCTCTATGATGTCAATAGCAATAAGCCCTGCCCTTGATGAAAGTGGATTGCCTCCATAAGTGCTTGACATACTACCCGGCTCAAGAACCTCCATTATCTCTGTTTCACCAACAATAGCTGCAAGTGGAACTCCGCTTCCGATGCCCTTGCCAAGACATAGTAAATTTGGTCTTAGATGCTCTCGTTCAAGGGCAAACATAAATCCTGTTCTGCCAAATGACGCTTGAACTTCATCCAGTATGAAAAGAATACCATGCTCTTTACACCAATTCTCCAACTTTTTGAGATAACCCGGGGGCGGAATTATTGATCCTGCACCGCCTTGATATGGTTCTGTTATCAAACCTGCAATCTCACCTGTTGATTGAGTGTCAACTGCTTGATCCAAAGATTGAAAACACCAATAATCACATTCAGGGAAAGTTTTATCATAAGCACATCTATAACAATAAGGAAAATATGCGTGAATCGTTCCCGGAACAGTGGGACCAAAACCTTTTTTTACCCCCATTTTACCGCCAACACTCATTCCACCATAAGTCCTGCCGTGAAAAGCTCCATTAAATGATATTATTTCGTAGCCATTCTTATATCTTCTAGCAAGTTTGATTGCCGCTTCAATAGTTTCTGAACCTGTAGTTAAAATGAAGGCTTTACCGAGATTTTCGGGAGTAATCTCAACCAGCTTTTTCGCAAGCATAGCACGCCAAGAAGTCACAAAATCATAGCAGTTATAGAGTTCCTCACATTGCTTTTTCATCTCATCTACATATCTAGGGTGGCAATGACCGATATTTGTTACAAGAACGCCTGATGTAAAATCAATAAACCAGTTGCCATCAACATCTTCAACCGTTGCACCGATAGCACGATTCCACACAATTGGCACTTGTTCGCTCATGGAACGAGGCTCATATTTTCTGGAATAATCAAGATATTCTAGGGATTTTGGTCCCGGTAATTTTGTCTTTATATACGGTATATTATTCAAGTTTATACCTCCAATACTTATTTTCAAATTGAGCAGAAATGATATTAAAAAGACTAAAAAAAGTATAACAAAGACAAACATCTATGTCAATTAGTAAGTATAAATTTGGGACAGTATTAATTTAATAGGTAACTAAGAGATGTTAATTACTTGATCATCTTGATTCAAGGTCTGGAGCCGTGTTGAACGTAGAAGACCGTGTTGATACTTGCTCTTTGTAGGCTTCTTTATAGGTAAAAAAGGTCAAAACTTAAAGTCTGTTCCCCCCTAATAAGAGTCCGCAACCAATTTGCTTAGCAAACTGTAATTATCATCAAGATAACAGTTTCAACATTCATAAACCATGGCACTCCTTAACTTATATATACATCTGTTATATCTCCTTTTTTTGTTATCAAGACAAAAGAATTACATCATTAGATAACTGGTTACCCACTAAATTAATACAGTCTCGTTTTTCTCTGCTAACCTTGACATAATTAGCATTTTGGCATATACTGAGATCGCCTACAACTAACAAAAGTTATTGATGAAAACGCAATACAGTGCCTCTATTATGATAAAAAGAAGAATTATTGACCTCCTAGATGATGAAGAAAATATCGAGATTATGTCTGATACAGAGATAAATCAGCTAGATGATACTTTCATTCGCCGGAGTAAACAAGATAATGAAGACAATGAATGGCTTTCAACAAGAAAAAAATTTCTCATATTAGATTGGGATGCAGTTAACAAACAGTTAAGAAGCTATGGTTTTAGTAAAGTTGATAATCTAAGCCTGAATTTCATTCAAGACTATGACAAAAAATATATTATAAATGCCGGCTCAGAGGAAGAATTTGATTTTTCATCAGACACAATTCCCTTTTCAACAAAATACAATATTGCCTTTGCCATATCATACTCCGAAGTAATAAATATACTTACCAATACAGAAAACTGCGAAATATATGCAAGCAATGAAATTAAGAGTATATTTGCAAAATACAATATCCCTATAAATTCAGGATTGAATATAGTTAATTTTGGTAAGCTTTCATTAGACATGAAAAAAGAGCTTGTATGGCCTATAATTCAAAATCTTTATAGGGCATTAACTATCAGGAAGGCATCGCAGATTTTTCCAGAAGGTGTTTCTGGCAAGATAGCTTATGAAGCTTTAATGTCTGAGTGCAAAAATGAACAGCTAGCTATTCATCTATCAAAATATACAGAGCTTAATATATCTGATTATGATACTGTTTATTTCTCTGACCTATCTGATCTTGAAATAAAATACCATATAGCAAGCTATTGCCTCGATCATATTCGAGATATAAAACAAACACAGAATCCACAAAAAGAAGAAACCCAAGAAAACGAGGAAAAAGAAGATAAAGAAAAACAAGAAGATGACGAAAAAGAGCGAGCAGAAGCCATTAACAATATAGAGAATGAATATATGTCAGCATTTAAGAGACTTAATAAAAATAAGTCATTCTGGGATAAAATTAATCTCGATGATATACTTCAAATGGGAAAAGATGTCATTGATGCTATCAGAGAAGAAGTAAACATATTTAATAAGCTAAAACAGGAAATTTTTTACAGACTAAGTGGAAAATCAAAGATTGTTATAGAAGATGAAGAACTAGCGAGAATTATAAAAGGTCGGAATCCAAATTTTGATATGGCTTCCCAATATCTAAGCATATTTTTTCAGCCAAGCGATTATTATAGGATACTTGGACTAAGTAATTCCAAGAAAATCACCGAAAAAGAAGTAAAGGACGCATTCAAGAAACTTGCAAAGATATATCATCCCGATAAAAACCCAAATGATCCTTATAAAGAAGAAAAAGAACATCGGTTCAAGCTATTACTTGAGGCGAAAGATGCAATACTAAAAAACATTAAATCAAGTAATGAGAGGATAACAGAATTTCGTGATGATGTCTCATTAACAAACTATCTTGGTAAAATAAGCAGTTTGTTTAATAATTATGAGAAACAAGAAAATAACATTAAACAATACGAAAATAGATCGCTTCAACAGGATGATATTATACAGGAGGATATAGAAATGGAAAACACAACTAATGAGATAGTTCAGGATTTTATTATCGATGGTGAATATCTTGGTCCATATTTTGAAGAAATGAGAATATTGTCATCTCTTGTTGATGGTTGGAAAGGTAAGTCAATTCTTGTTTTGGGTGCAGGTCGTGAACCAGAAGATTTTTCAATACCAGTTATTTTAGCTCAAATGGGAGCTGATGTTACAGCTATAGACATAAATTATAACGGTCCTGAAGTATATAAAGGCTGTAAATATATCAGAGAAAGCGTAGATAGGGCTGATCAAATTTTTTTTGATAGACAATTTGATATATTGATAAGTACCGCTGTCTTTGGTGTTCCTTTTACAAACTGGGCAATCAAGCAATATTCTATGAATCCATTTAGAGATGGATTTAATGAAAAAATAAGAGATTTAGAGCTAGGTGTATTAGAATCTTTGCTAAAGATAACAAAAAAAGGCGGGTGGCATTTCCATTATAACAAAGATATGAACCCTCAAAGCTGGAATTTTAATGAAGATGATATAAAAAAACTCGGTTATGAATCAGCCTTCCATCCTGAGAAGCATCCAAATTCCAAAGGTATATGGTTTATAAAAGCTTAATTATTGATTATAATGCGTAAAACATGATTAATAATCATATTTTACGCATTAATGTTTATTTTATTTCACAATCATAAGTTTGATGGTATCTTTTCTCTGAGATGCGTTAACTTTAAGCATAATACGTAAAAGTTTCTCTCCCCAGATATTTTTCAATCTGCCATCTTCAACAATAACTTGCTCAATAGATACCGATAATTTATCAGGTTCATAGCTAATTTTTATTGATCCAGACATACGATTACTTGAAAGCTTTGTTTCTTTTAGTTCAATTAAGCCATCATTTACCAAAACTTCACATGGTGTAAGTAAATTTAAAAGAATATCTCCATTAATTTCTTTAAGGTCATATGTTTCATTGATAATAATATTTTTACCACGATTAAGAATGACTGATTTTATCCATGAATTTACATTAGCATCATTTGGATATGCTCCTGCTATATCCATTACAAGTTCAGCCTTTTTGTCATCTGATTGATATTTGACTTCTTTTGCGGAATATTGATAGCCCGGTAATTGCTGAACTCCGTTAATTGTTGGCAAATTGTGATAATTTGATTGCATAGTCCATATTTCATAGCGTCTTGAGCTAAAAGTCTTTGCAGTATAAGCCTCTACACCTGCATCGATAAGGACGGGCTTGCCATCAGTATAGACGATAAAATTACCTACATCATTGTGATTATGGCTTTCGGCATTATGTCCGCCTTTCATTGCAACAAAAAAGCCATCAGATAAGCCATCTTTGTCACGAGCAGCCATAACTTGAATTTCATCAAGCCAAACATCTCGAGGTAAAGGCAATTTTGCATCTGCACTTATTACTTCTTCAATAGAAAAAAGCGCAGAAAGCACACGCCCAATACTATCATTAACACCATTTTCTATTATATCCAATTCATTAGCTGACCAACTGCCTAACGCCATCATCTTGGGATCATTTATACGCTTGCCATATCCATAGACTAATGCTGGAGATGGAACTAGCATTGCAGGGGCATCAGCAAAATTGATGAAATATCGATCATGTATCTGAACACGATAAATAAATTTGCCGATATTCTGTATAAGTGGTTCATTATAAACATTTATTTTTCCATCAGTCGCACTATAAAGCAATTCGAGGCAATCATAAAGAGATGCACCAGCCCTTCCCCAATAACTAGGCCCTTCATCACATCCACCATCTTTTGGATATGGGTCTATAAAATTATCAAGGGCTTTAATCGCCTTATATACAAGTTTTAACCTTCTTTCTTCGTCTTTTTCTGTCAATAAAGCAGAAGTAAGCCAGTTTGAACAAATCCACGGATTCCAGTTGTTTACACGCTGTCCATCAAAGCCCATCCAGCCGAAATCATCACGTTCCATTAAAGGAGTAAGCATACGTCTGTCAATTTCTAATTCAATACGTGGAATAACAAGCTTAGAAATTACATCAAGCCTTGAGCCTAATAAATAGACTACCCATGAAAGAAGGGCAGATGTTTCTGCTGAGAACAAGTCCACGATGGGTTCGGTTATATCGGGCAATCCAGAACCAGCTTTTTGCGCTCCGATATGTGCAGATACTCCCCAGAAAGATTCCTCACAAATTGCCCAAGTTCCATTTACTATGTCATCAATGAAACGACCTTGATTTTCCATACATTCTGCAATCACAAGGCTAACAAGCGCATTTCTTCGTCCCATGCTGACTTGTTCAAACTTACTACGATTTCCTGTTCGGACAAAATCCAAGAATCTAACAGCCAATATATTAGGCCATTCATATCCTAGCATCTTTTCACCACGAGAAATATGCGCCTTGCGAATAGATTCACGTATAGAATCCCAATTGTCTCTTTTGTCAATAGTAGGAAATGGATGCCATTTATCCCTTTTTATTAGTATATTTCTAACTTCACCTTCTGAAAATTTCTGTGAGATCATAATAAGCTCCCTTTTATGCTTTTTTATACTCCAAATTAGTAAATAATTGGATACTTTCCATATTTTTTTGTTGCAGAAACCATCGCAAGATAATTTTCTGATTTACAGCCCGGATGTATAGAATTGGAGGAACTAATGATATATCCTCCGTCAGGAGCAGATTTGCGTATCGTTTTTATAACTGTTTGAGTTACTTCTTCAGGTGTGCCGTTAACAAGCAGATCTCGACAATCTATATTGCCCAATACGCATGCTTTGCCTTTCATATAGGCCTTTACTTCTCCAATATCCATACATTGAGGCTGAATCGGATGTATACCGTCAAAGCCTACTTCAAGAAGATCATCCATTATAGGCCAAAGATTGCCGTCTGAATGCTTAATAATTTTCAGGCCTTTATCATGAGCATGTTGAACTAGCCTTTTATGATATGGCTTGATAAATTCCTTATAATGTTGTGGGGACATGATAGTTGTATATTCACCAGCCAAATCTCCAGGGACAGTTATAACATCAGCACCAAGACTTGCAATCATATCAATTGCAGTATTATCAAAATCTGATGCGATACTTGCAAGCTCGTGAACCATTTGAGGATCGGTTGCATAATCCATTAACAGATTTTGCATACCGCCTCGCCAACGCCAGCTTGATTTGAATGGGTCTGTAACACTTACGAAATGGGCTTTTTCTTTGCCAACCTTGTCAATTACATACTTAACTTTAGTAAAATCATCATGCGTAATCTTCGAGGCAGGATCAAAACCAATAAGATCATCTCTACTTTTTATAGGACCATCTATTGGTGTTGGTTCACCATGATCACTAAGGACATAGACAGTTCCATATTTATCAATTCCTCTATCATCGCTGATGTTATTTATACCTATTGAAAAATTGGTGCAAGTTGCATCAATTACCAATTTCTCTATTATCATGCAATAAAGATCGAGAACAGCTAGGCTCTCATCGCCAAATTTATCTTTACCTGCCTGTATCTTTACCGATTCAGGCTCAATAATTCTGGCAATATCGACTATGTTCGGCTCGTTTATATATAACTCAAAAATAGGGACTTGATCTGGTTGACCCCTATTAAGTGCTGTCATTATTCTTTCTTTTGATGTCATTTTTTCTCCTCTAAATTTAATTATAATTACCTTCTTTACGCCATACATCAAGTATCAATTCATAGCGATAAAGCCTCATGCCATAATAAACACAGTTGCTTGTTGAGAAAACATATCCCCCACCGGGCATACCATATTTAAGGGCATACCTTGCGGATTCTATACATTCCTCATCTGTTCCTGTGTCAAGCAGCCCGCAATTTACGTTTCCAATAAGGCATATTTGGTCACCATAAAGCCTTTTTACTTCGGCAATATCAACCCCGCCTTGTGGGTCGAGTGAGTGTAATGCGTCTGGTTTAGATGCAACAAGCTGATCTAGTATTGGCATTATGTTTCCGTCAGTATGTTTAATTGAATAATGCCCTATTTCTCTATATCCTGCATTAAGTCTTGTAAGATACGGAGTAACAAATTCTGCAAACCATTCTGGTCTTAGGAAAGGACCGTCATTGAAACAATAATCAGCGCATAACGCCCATCCATCAATGCCACCATGTTTTTTATATCTCTCTGCACGTTGAAGCGCACTATCTACCATTCTGTCTGCATTTGCCTTAACGTCTTCAGGATGCTCAACAAGGTTCACAACCCAATCGGTCATATTTGAGCCTGCTGGTATGCTATAGGTTGCATCGCCGTGCATCATAAGGAAATATTCGTCACCTGTTTTTTCTCTTATTATATCTATTAATCTCATTGACTCTTCTTCTGAACCGGGATTTGGGTGTAAAAATATGGCATCATGCTCATATTTTCTTGCTGTCTCAATATAAACATCTGCGCAATCTTCTCTTTCTTTTTGGCGTTCATCCTCAGTCATATTCTCCCAGTTGCTATAGTTTCGATGACTGGGATGAGGTTTTCCAAAAGCCTCTTGTGTGAGATAAAATACAAGCTCAAAATGTGGAACACGACCTGATATTTGTTGATGTTTTAATGTTGATATGAATCTTTCTTTATGTGTCATAATATTTATATCCTTTCTCTTTTATACATATTGCTTTTTTTATAATAATTTTATTATATCATACATGATGTTTTTCGGCTATATTTTGCTACAGNAAAAAATTATGTTGTAATATGATACATATAAATTATATGTATTACGAGNATGTATTTAATGGTATATTTTAATAAATTATTTATTTATATTAATNGACATAAAATCAAAATATTATATTCAAAAATACTATAGCTATCCATGCCAATTAAAATTTGAAATTTTTTATTTAAAAAAGATACTGATTAAATATCAATATTGTGAAATTGATATGTGTTTTAGTTCATATATATTAACTTTTCTTGCGTTGCTGGCATGAAAAATGCTAAATAATTATAATTATTCAATTCTTATTAGGAGGACAATTCATTGGAGTAAGTATAATAAAATGCCGATTATTGATGATAATTCAAAGAGATTTTTTAACAGTAATTTTTATAATAGAATATTAGCAGACAGTAATATACTCCGTCGTATTAATCCGATTATATCTTGTGTATCTCCTACAAATATGCCTGTTATGATTATTGGTGAAGCAGGAATGTGGAAGCCTTTCTTTGCTAGACTTATTCATAACAACAGTTTAAGAAAATATAACAAATTCATTACTATAAATATCAATAACACAAATAAAAACCTAGATGAAATTTTTGGACAAGATAGTGGAAGTCCAGAATTATATAGGATTGGAAAATTTGAGCAGGCAAATGGCGGATCGATATTATTAAACGAAATAGACGAAATGTCATCAGAATTTCAATATTATTTATTGCAGGTCATTCAAAACCAAGAGTTTTATTGTATTAACAGAAATAAGACAATTCCAATCGATGTGCGCATAATTGCAACAGCAAGTAATAATATTGAATCAAATATCAAAAATGGAAAAATCCGCAAAGACTTATATTATCGCATCGCAGTATTTCCAATATACATACCACCATTAAGAGAAAGTATTCATGATATAGAAATCTTTGCAAAGAGAATTCTTGATATTGTATCAAAACGTCAGAAAAAAGAAATAAAAGGAATTTCTGATAGCGCGATGAAATTATTGATTGATTATGAATGGTTAAGAAATTTTGATGAATTAGAAGAAGTCATAAAATATGCTGTTAAACTAGAAAATTCAGAAGAGATTCAAGTATCAAGCCTGCCAAAAAAGATATTGAATAAAGAATCATATTCATTCCCAATTTGTCATACAAACACAGATAAGATATTGCCTCTTGTCGAAATAGAAAAAAAGGCACTCATAAATGCAATGAAGATAAAAGGGAATAATATACAGCTTGTTGCTGATGCTTTGGGAATAAATCGCTCCACTGTCTATCGTAAACTTGAAAAATATAGCTTATTTTAGAGCCTAAATTATTTACCCATATATGATTCGATCTCTCTCATCATTGATCTTGCCATTCTGTGTCCCGGATTTATTTCTAGTGCCTTTTTAAACATCTCTCCTGCTTCTGCATATTGAGTATCCTTCATATAAGCTATTCCTAAACTGTAATAAGCCTCTGCTGATTTTGGAGATAACTTAATCGCTTCTATAAATTGTTCTTTTGCTTCCTTATTATTACCAATCTTTAGATAACTACTGCCGAGATTCAGCCTAGCCTCAAACCAATTTGGCGATAATCTGACTGTATTTTCAAAAGCCTTTGTAGATTCCTTATAATTTCCGATATTATAATGAGATGTTCCAAGACTAAAATATGCTTCTTTGGAAGACGGATTTATTTCAACAACCTTTGTAAATCTCTCAATCGCCTGTTGGAATAATTTAGAATCATAATATGAAAGACCAAGATTATAATTGATGTCAGCAGAATTGGGTGATAACTCTAATGCTTTTTCAAAATAATAAATTTGATTTTCTCTATCACCGATCTCTCTATAACAATAACCAAGATTGACATAAGCCTCTAACATATCGGGCTTTATCTCAATAACTGATTTATAATACTCTATTGCCTGATTATAGTTACCAAGTTCCATCGTAGAATGCCCAAGATTATATAACTCACGCCATTTATTTGCCTCAAATTCCTTAATAAATTTTTGACGCATCTCTTGACCATCTTCAAGACCTGATGCGGATTTGAACGCTGATACAGCATCTTCATTGCGACCAAGTTCAATAAGTGCCAAACCTTCGTTATATGCGTATTGTTTGTTATTTGGATTTAGTTCCCTTGCCTTTTTGAATTCGGTAACAGCCAATTCATATTCTTTTTTCTTGAAGAATATAAGCCCTAGATTATTATGTGCATCTGCATTATTTGGCTCAAGCTCGAGATATTTAGCCATCTGCTTGCTTGCATTATTCATATCGCCCATTGTATAGTATGTTATAGCAAGATTCTTATTAGCGTCAATATCATCTGGCCTAAATTTTACTGCTTCACTTAATACTTCGACAGCCTGATTATATAGTCCAACACGTGTATATAACATTCCAAGATTTGTTGATGCACCTAAAAACGCCTCTGGATATAATTTTAGATTTACATTCGAATATCCTGTTGACTTTATAAGGGCAATGGATTTTTGGAATGACTGGATCGCTTTTGTTGTATCATCTTTTTCCATATACATAATGCCTATATTGTAATGAAATGTAGGGGCATCAGGCTTAAAGCTAATAGCTTTTTCCATATAATCGATTGCTTTATCAAGTTCACCTCTACCATAAAAAAACATGCCTTCTTTATAATTAACTGTTGCTGGGTCTTCATCAAGCAATGCTGTTGTTTCTCCTGTTGCAGATTGTCTTCCAGCCTGTGTCGCAAATGATTGCATAACCGCCCCATATCTGCGCGAACCGATCCAAAAACTGCCTGGTCCTGCTGGTGGATTATTCATATACATACTTCTAGCCCTTTTAAATCCCTCTTTTTCCACCAATCTCTTAAAATCAGGATATATCTTCTCCATGAATTCTCTTTCGTAATGTTCAATATCTTCATCAGTTGGTCTATATGGGTTCGCCTTTGCATATTCAGGATTTTTAAGTCTGCGTTCAGCCTCTTTAAGGTCAGATATTTGGTGTATTTTTGCATATTCTTCGATAGCTTCAGGCGTTACTTTAATTGTTAGTTCCGATTCTGGTAGGGCAACTTCCTTATGAACTGTTGGCATTGGCAAGGGTTTTTCATTTGTTATTGGTTTGCTTGTTGCACAACCAGATGAATACGCTATAAGCGCCATCAATATTATAAATGATATAATTTTATAATTATGCATATTTACACCTCTTTTCTGTCAATTATAATTTTGTTTTTTATACAATTATTGATATTGGATCGCCTTTTTTAATTTTTCCACCCTTAATAACCTTTGTGAATATACCTTCCCTTGGCATAACACAATCACCTGTTAGTTTATATATTTCACATCCAGTATGACACTTTTTTCCTATCTGTGTAACTTCCATTAAAACTTCATCGCCGACTTTCATTTGTGTTCCAATGGGTAGGCTTGGAAGGTCTATTCCTATTGTTGTAATATTTTCAGCAAAATCACCGGGTTCGACATCCAAACCCTTAGCTTTTACCTTTTCTATGCTTTCTATCGCTAGAAGACTAACTTGCCTGTGCCAATTTCCTGCATGGGCATCGTCTTTTAGACCAAAATTCTCAATTAGGATACCTTCGGATATATTTTCTTTTCTTACACCTTTTGTTTTGCTTATTGATACTGCTAATACTTTTGCTTTCATTATATTACACCTTATTAAAAGTATCTTTTTATTAATAGATACAGAGAAATTTTTTGTGTATTATACACACCTAATCCAATTCTATTTCCGTTCCAACATTATTAATAATGAGTCTATCTCCAAATGCACCATAAAGCCTCGCCATTGCCTTAAAACCTGTGCAATGACATAATGCCATTTTTTTTATATCAAATCTTTTTAATGCCTCAATCGTCCTGTTTATTCTTTCGTCTGATGCACCAATAAGATGAATACCGCCTATAATTGCATAAATAGGAGCATTATTAATCATTTCCTTAACTTGTATAAGTGTATTAATAATTCCAGAATGACAACAGCCCAATATTACAGAGATTCCTTTTGATGTATTAACTATAAGCGACAGATCATCAAAAAGAGGATCAGTCTCACATATTCCATTATTTATAACACATAAGTTATCTGAGATATTCTCATAATCAGTTTGTCTTTTTATCTCTCCTGTTGTCTTTATTTGCTCATTGATTTGGATTGGTGTGCTATCAAGACGCCATTTTACTCCCATTTCTTTATAATGATCTTTGTCAAATGGCATCCCAATATACCTTTGCTTATCTTTGCTTTTTGAATATTTTTTTGTGAATATATCTGGATGACCATATACCGTTATATCCATGAATACGCTAACAGCTTTATCTAGCCCTCCAGTATGATCATAATGACCATGACTTAATATTATACTATTGATTTTCATTAGGTCAATATTAATCTTTGCAATGTTATGCAGGAGTGCATTTCCTTGTCCAGTATCAAAAATCAAAGATTCGTTTTCAGATTCAATCAAAAATGAAAGACCATGTTCCGCAATTAAATCAGGCATATTTGAGGTATTTTCTACTAATGTAGTTATTTTCATAATTTTTCACCTAGTAATGTGTTAAATCTATAATTTTATATAAGCGTATATTCAACTTATTCGTTTTATATAAAACATATTTGATTAACTAATATATTGAGATAGATACTTTTTTAGAACGCAAAAAACATTGACAAAACATATTCTAAAATGCTATACTCGTTATCGTTAAAGATAATGATTTCTCATTGATTATATTATCTTTTATATCCTATATTTTCTTTATTTTCAATATAAAAAACATGATTATCAAGAATCTGTTTTGAAAGGATCGTGGTTATCTATGCGGAAGAACATATTTAAGAAAGTCGCTATCTTATACCTAATAATCTCTATGATGCTAATATTAGCAGGATTCACACATGCAATAGATGCAGACGAAATCATTAAGAAATTTACAAAAGTCTATAAAAATATGAAAAACTTTACCGCAGATTTTGAATATACAACTCTGATTGCGGGGAAAAAGCGTGTTGCTTTTGGAAAAATAACTTTTCAAAAACCAAACTTACTAAGACAGGAATATTTTGAGACAAAAGATTCTAATAAAGTTACCCAATTAATCGTATCAAATGGAAAAGAGTTACTGTCATATACCCCTATAATTAAGCAAGTAACTAAACAAGACATAAGCGAAAATGAGATTTTTCTTGTGCTTGGTCAATCCTTTGAGAGAATTGATAAAGATTACAACGTAAAATTACTAAAAGATGAACTTGCAGAAAAAAAGAATATACATCTAATAGAACTTATACCAAAGAAGAAAGATAATTCCGCAATGTTTGACACTATACAAGTTTGGGTAAAAGATGAGGATTCTATTCCGACCCAAGTAATGTATAAAGACAATAAGAATGAAGCAACTTTTTTCTTTTCTTTTGAGAATGTAAAAATAAACAACAAACTTGATAAGTCGATTTTTGAATTTCAAATACCTAGTGGGGTTCAAGTAATAACTGTTCCAAACAAATAATCAGGATTGGTGAAAAATGGTATCATTAGGAGAGCAATTACGAAGCGCTCGAGAAAGCAAAAATATCTCACTTGAGGACGCATCCAAAGACGTAAAAATTAGCATAAGGTATCTGAAAGCATTAGAGGAAGGCGATTATAGCGAATTTCCTGCCCAGACATACATAAAAGGATTTTTAACCAATTATGCAAAATATTTAGGATTAGACCCCAAATCAATATTAGCACAATATAGCAAGCTAATGCTACCAAAGGATGACGAGATTGAAAATTCTATCCCCAAGCGCGCTCAGAGGCGTCTAGCAACAAGACGTGTCGTTATGTTAGTTATTATTTTAATATTTGCTCTATGCTCACTTGTTGCTGTTATGTGGTGGTATAGCCAACAACTATAGATTAGGGTGATATTTTGGCGATTAAAGTCGGTCTTATAAGCTTGGGCTGTTCGAAAAACCTCGTTGATTCAGAGGTAATGCTGGGATTATTGAAAGAAAACGGTTTTGAGATAACTGCAAACGAAAAAAATGCGGACATATTGATCATAAATACTTGCGCATTTATCGAGAACGCAAGAAATGAATCAATAGACACTGTTAGCGAATCCATACGCTCAAGGAATAAAAACAAAAAAATCATAGTTACGGGTTGCCTATCGCAAAGATATGGCGACATGCTAAAAAAGAAGTTTAAGGGCAAAATAGATGCAGTTATCGGATCCGCAGATTTCTATAATATTATTGATGTATGCAAAGCTGTTATGGAAGGAAAGATGGTTTTGCAAGTCTCTGAATCGCCTTCCTATATATATGATCATCTTACTTCAAGGCTAATATCAACACCATCTCATTTTGCTTATGTTAAGATTGCAGAAGGATGTGATAATGAATGTTCATATTGTGTTATTCCTCAGATAAGAGGGCAATATAGAAGCAGACCCATTGCTTCGATCGTTGCAGAAGTTAATAATCTAGTGCAATCAGGTGTAAAAGAAATAATATTGATAGCTCAGGATACAACTTACTATGGGAGAGATTTGAATGATGGAACAAATTTAACGCTATTGCTCAAAAATCTGATTTCGTCATCAAATGCCGAATGGATCAGAATATTATATGTTCATCCCGATCATATAGGCGATGAATTGCTCAATCTGATAGCTAAAGAGAAAAGAATTTGCTCTTATATTGATCTACCTATTCAGCATATAAGTAACGATATTCTAAAAAATATGGGACGAATAGCTATGGGTGAAGAAATACGCAATCTTATAAAAAAGATTCGTCAAATCATTCCTGATGTTACTTTGCGAACTTCGTTGATGGTAGGCTTCCCCGGAGAAACAGATAATCATTTTGAGGAATTAATTGAGTTTGTCAAGGAAACTCAATTCGATCATCTTGGTGTATTTGCTTATTCTGCCGAAGAAGGAACAAAAGCATTTAACATAAGAGATCAAGTTCCAGAAGCAGTCAAACAAGAAAGAATGAACCAAATAGCGGAATTGCACGAGCAAATAGCAGAAGAAAAACGCAGAAGCCTTATAGGTCAAGAAATGATGGCGATTGTTGATGAGGTTGATGAAGAGAATCAGCAGGCTTCTGGAAGAACACAAGGACAGGCACCAGATATTGACGATATTGTTATAATAGTTGGTGAAAATATTAAGGCTGGTGAATTTGTAAAAGTAGAAATTTTAGATACAGTAAATATCTATGATCTAATTGGTGAGATAATAAAATGAATTCAAAAAAAATAAGAACTTTACCAAATTATTTAACAATGTTAAGGGTTATTTTAGTTCCTGTATTTGTATTATTATACTATTATGTAGGTGCTTTTTTTAGCATGTTAGCCTTTGGAGCGGCTGCATATACGGATTATATTGATGGTCGTATAGCACGCAAAAGAGGCGTAATCACAGACTTTGGAAAATTTCTCGATCCACTTGCGGATAAGCTTCTTGTAATCTCCGCTTTGATAGTCCTTCTAAAATCTGAGCCTGAGCTAATAACAACATGGATGTTTTTGATAATAATCGGCAGAGAAGTTATAATAACATTACTTCGCACTTATGCTGCATCAAAGGGTAATGTCATCGCCGCTACAAAACTTGGAAAGTATAAGGCTTCCTCACAGATGTATGCTATCGCCCTTTCACTCCTATTATTATCTATGTATGAAATAAGAGGGGCTTTTTTCTCTAACAGATGGCATTTTATGACTTCAATACGTGAGCATAATGGTCCGATATATTATCTTATGCTGATACCCGTAGCACTTACAATTATATCAGGTCTTGAGTTTCTTTATAACAACAGAAAACTCCTGAAAATATAGTTATTAATTGAACTATTTATCTTACATTTGAATAATCCCTCTAGGCCTCTATTTGAGAAAGGGAGTTTAAGAGTTATGATAATAAAGATTAATTTGATGAATTACCAGTCTTCTGTATCATATCTCAGATTACCTTCTTTCCTCAAAGGTAATAACTATGCCAATTATTTTTGAAAAACCAAAGATCGAGAAGGTTTTTTGCTTTGCTAAAAATGACAGCAAAAATCGGCAGTCTATTTATTTTTTGTAAAGTTAAGGTTTCCATTTTTAAAATTTTATCAGGATACTGGCTTAAAATCGATTGGTTATGTCAAATACCTTTACCTTCTGTTCTGAAAGTTTTTAAGGAAACAGCAGGAGAACTATAATCTATGAAATGTGAATTAATATTTGTGGGAACTGAACTGCTTTTGGGTCAGATTGTTAATACGAATGCTTCTTATATTGGGGAAAATCTAGCCAATCTAGGTGTTGATCTTCATTATAGTAGTGTTGTCGGAGATAATCTTGAGAGAATCAAGGAAACGATCCAACACGCCTTGAGTCGTTCTGAGCTTGTTATTATTACAGGAGGTTTGGGACCCACGTTTGACGATATAACAAGAGAAGGCATTGCAGAGGCAACTGGCCGTCAATTAGTCTATGATCCTAATGTAATGGCTCAGATAGAAGGACATTTTAATCGGGTAAAATATAGTATGCTTCCTATGCACAAAAGGCAGGCTTATGTCATATCAGAAGGTTGTCAAGTAGTGCCAAACCTTATTGGTTCTGCTCCCGGTCTTATAATTGACTTTAATGGAAAATGGATTATTGCTATGCCCGGCGTTCCTCGTGAAATGAAGAAGATGTGTGAAGATGTTATCTTCCCTTGGGTAGCAGAAAAGGCTGGAAAGGGTATCATTAAATCAAGAGTGCTAAAAGTCGCTGGAATGGGTGAGTCAACAGTCGCAAACGAACTTAACGATATAGTAGAATCACTAAGCAATCCAACCATCGCTTATCTATGCCAGCCCGGTGAGGTTACCGTCAGGATAACCGCCAAAGCGTCAGAATCAGAAGAAGCTTTAAGGATGATAGACGAAGTTGCAAGGCGTGTTAAAGATATACTAGGTGATAACGTATTCGGTGAAGATAATCAAACAATGGAAAAGGTTGTTGGAGAAATGCTATTGGCAAAGCATAAAACGCTTGCATTGGCGGAATCCTGCACCGGAGGGCTAACTTCCGATAGGATAACGGATATATCAGGAAGTTCCGATTATTATCTCGGGGGAATCATATCATACAGCAATCAGCTTAAAATAGATTTATTGGGCGTTTCAAGTGATGATTTGAGGCAATATGGGGCAGTAAGTGCTCCAGTGGCGGAACAGATGGCGCAGGGCGTAATGAAGCTTGTTAAGTCCGATTTCGGCGTAAGTATAACGGGAATAGCAGGTCCAACTGGTGCGACTGATGAAAAGCCAGTTGGTCTGGTTTATATAGCGGTGGCATCACAAAATGGAGTCCATAGCAAAGAATTCAGGTTTGTTGGCGATAGAACAGGCATCAAACGCTGGGCTTCACAATCTGCATTAGATATGCTCCGTAGGGAGTTATTGAAATTATAAATGAGTAACCCTTTTACTTTGTTAAATGATGGCTAAAACACAAAGATTATACCAAAATGTTAAGGAGGTAATTGATAATGAAAACAAGAATTTGTATGCAGAATTTTTTTGACACAAATAATTTTTGTATTTATCTATTATTCTCATTGATATTTACCTTTACATTTATATTCTTTGAGTCCGATGCAGAGGCAATTTTGTATGACTTCAATAATGGAAAAGCAGATGGTTGGGTAGTAAAGGCTGGAACATGGGAAGTTAAAGATGGTATATATCAAATGCCCAAAGAGGTTAATACCCCACCGTATCCATTAACATTCGCTTTGGATGGTAGAGAATTTGGAGAAATCACTATAGAGGCGAAGATAAGAAACGATAAATTTCATTCATCAATGAATCAGTCGCATGATGGATTTGCTTTTGGTATAGATGGCAAAGATAGTGGCTATGTTCTCTACTTTAGACATCATAAAGGAATTCTTGGCACAGGTGGTTCATTAGTCCTAAGATGGATGGTCGAAAATGTTAAAGGCGGGTTTAATCCTAATGCTGATGTAGCTGAGGGTGTTAATGTGTTTGATGCGAATGATTTGGGTAATTGGCACATCCTTAAAGCGGAAATAAGTGATAAAAACAAAACGTTAAAAGCTTGGGTGGATGGAATTCAAGCAATCGATATAAAACTAAGCGAAAGTGCTTCAGGAAAGATCGGATTATGGGCGGCGGATATTGGCGCAGCAAGCTTTGATGATATATCTATCAATGGATTAGGGATACCAGCAAACGCAGTATATTCAAATGACAAGCTCTCAACGAAATGGGGAAGTATTAAAAAAGAATATTAGTGTTTGACCAAATATTGTGAATAGTTCCGTTGTTCTATTATCCTATTCACAAAGGAGTTTTGACATGATCATTGGAGTTCCAAGAGAATTGAAGCCTTATGAATATAGAGTCGCACTTCTGCCTGTTGGTACAGAAGTATTGGTAAAGGCAGGTCATAAAGTTGTAATACAAGACGAGGCAGGTATTGGAAGTGGTATCTCAAATGAGGAATATCAAAAAGTAGGTGCGGAAATTGTAGATACACTAGAGGAAGTCTATTCATCTGCAGAGATGGTTGTCAAGGTCAAAGAACCTATGTCTGAAGAATATGATCTTATAAAGCAAGATATGATTATATTTACTTATTTTCACTTTGCTGCGAATGAAGACCTTGCGCATAAAATGATAGCCAAAAAGCCGATATGTATAGCTTATGAGACGATACAGGAAGGTAATGGCTCTTTGCCTTTGCTTACACCTATGAGTGAGGTAGCAGGGAGAATGGCGATTCAGGAAGGGGCAAAATATCTTGAAAAGCCGATGATGGGCAGAGGCATATTATTAGGAGGAGTTCCCGGAGTTGCGCCTGCAAAAGTTGTGATCGTAGGCGGAGGAATCGTTGGGACGAATGCTGCAAAAGTTGCATCCGCTTTCGGTGCGCAAGTTACGATCATGGATATAAATATGGACAGACTCAGATACCTCGATGACATTATGCCAAAAAACGTGGTAACACTCATGTCAAATGCCCATAATATAAGGGATGAGATCAAAGAGGCTGACCTACTTATCGGCGCAGTGCTTGTCCCCGGCAGTAAAACTCCATCACTTGTAACAAGGGATATGGTCAAGTCAATGAAGCCCGGTGCAGTTATCGTTGATGTTTCTGTTGACCAGGGAGGATGCGTTGAAACCACTCGTCCAACAACCCATCACGAACCAACATTCCTTGAATATGATGTTGTGCATTACTGCGTTACCAATATTCCTGGAGCAGTTGGGCGCACATCAACCTATGCTCTGACTAATGTTACACTACCCTATATTCTCCAATTGGCAAATAAAGGCTGGAAAAGGGCAATGAAGGAAAATAAAGCCCTCTTAAAAGGTCTAAATATCGCTTATGGCAAAATAACCTTCAAAGCTATTGCGGATGCCTTAAATTTGGTATACTATCCGCCTGAAGATATGTTGAATTGATATTGATGATTTTTGGTCTAACAGAACGCTGATTAAGCAGATTGTGCAGATTAACACTGATCAATTTATTTGATTAAAGGCTGAATTTTCAAACATATAATCATAAATCTTGATTCTTATATCGTTTATCTCTTCTGCTATCAGCGACAATCCGCCAAATCCGTTTGATCAGCGTTCTATTTCTCCCAATTAATTTTGAGGATGTATAAATGAACTGGTATGAAAAATGGTTTGGTAAGGAATATGTCCTTGTCTATCAGCATAGAAACGAATCAGAAGCGAAACAACAGGTTGATTTTCTTTTAAATCACATTAATATATCAAAAGATGCAAAGATACTTGACCTATGTTGTGGTAACGGCAGACACGCTATAGAGCTAAAAAAACTGGGATATGACGTTTTAGGTGTTGATCTATCAAGCGAACTCCTTGATGTTGCACGCTTAAAGGCATCAGAAAGCAATCTTGATTTAAAATTATATAAATGCGATATGCGAGAGATACCCTATGAAAACGAATTTGATCTCATTGTTCAGTTCTTTACTAGCTTTGGTTATTTTGAAACGGATGATGAAAATTTGCGTGTGCTTTCTGCAATATCAAAAGCCCTCAAAAAAGATGGACAGTTTATGATTGACTATATGAACCCTGATTATGTAACAAGCAATCTGGTAGAAAAAGACGAAAAAAAGATTTCTGATGAAATATCAATAATACAGGAGAGATGGATTGAAAATTCCCGTATAAATAAGAAAATTACTATAATTAAAAATGGAGAAACCTTGTTTTATAACGAGTCAGTAAGGATGTATAGCCTGCAGGAGATAAAAGATATGCTTAATAATGTCGGATTGATACTTAATGAAACCTATGGTAATTTTGATGGTTCTGAATATAATGAAGATTCTATGAGAATGATATTAATTGGTAGCAAAAATCTATAAAAGAAAGGAAATATATTGCTTAAAACTTTATATGATAGTTCTGCATTTATTAATAGTAGCCAACTTATATTAGATTTTATCAACAATAATGAGAAGATAAGGAATTTTTATCCGTTGCATTTCAAAGATGAATCATCATGGGATCGGATTATAGAAAGTGCAAGAGGACGGAATATTGATTTTAGTGAAATTTCCAAAATACTCAAACGGCAAAATATCGCTTTTGGTGCAGAGCAACAAACCTTTGATAACATAGATAAACTCTCATCAGGCAACGCTTTTGCTATCATTACAGGTCAGCAGGCGACTATATTTACGGGGCCATTATATACAATTTATAAGGCATTAACAGCGATAAAGCTATCACGGCAGTTAAGCGAAAAATATCAAGCTGAGTTTATTCCGATATTCTGGACGGAATCCAATGATCACGACTTTGAGGAAGCTAATCATATCTATCTGCTTGACCAAAACAGCGATTCTGTAAAGCTTGAATATAAGCCATATCAATATATACCTGATTCGTCAATTAAGGATATATCAATAGATGAGGGTTTCAAAGAACTTATAGATATATTTAATGGATATTTTCACAACACAGACTTTAAGGATGATATATTTAAGATAATAAGGGAATCATATCAGCCAGCCGAAAGCTTGAATTATGGCTTTGGGAAGATGATGACCGCTTTACTCGGCAAATACGGGCTTGTGATACTTGATCCGTCTGACCTTGAGATAAAAAGCCTTATGTCGCCGATATTTAAGCAAGAAATTGAGTATCCGCTAAAGTCGGTTGATATAATCAATTCTGCTGGTGATAGACTTCATTCACTAGGATACGAAAGCCAGATTGAGAAATCAGAAGATTCTACATGCCTTTTTATTGAAGTGGATGGAACAAGGCGCAAATTATACTTTAGAAATGGTCGCTTTGAGGTTGATAGAACAGATATATCACTAAGCAAAAATGAATTACTAGATACATTACAGATTGCCCCACAAAAATTCAGTCCTAATGTTGCATTACGTCCAATAACTCAGGATTATATTTTGCCAACAGTTTCATATATAGCTGGTCCTGGTGAGATTTCATATTTTGCCCAATTGGCAAATTTATATACCCATTTTAACGTCAATATGCCTATTATTTATCCAAGAGCAAGTTTTACGATAGTTGAAGGCAAAATACAGAGAGTTATAGAGAAAAATGGGATTGATTTATCTGATATTTCAGAGCATTATGAAAGCCTTTTTAGCAGAATATCAAAAGAAAAATCAGCAGATAGACTTGAGGGGTTGATCGAACCTGCAAGATCAGAGATTGAGCGCATAGTTAATGAGCTATCATCACAACTATCCGATATTGATCCAAATTTGCAGAATATAACAGAGTCTGTCCGAAAAAAGATTGACCAGCAGATCAATTTTTTGAAAGATAAAGCATATCAGATTCAACGAAACAGGGATGATACAATTAGACATCAGATAAAAAGGGCATGTATGAATATCTATCCTGATGGGAAGCAACAAGAGAGGACGTTTAATATAATACAATATCTGGTTTTATATGGAATGGGGTTTATTGATGAGATCATGTCTGCTATTGATGTAGATGATGTTAGACATGCCTATTTGTTTTTATAATAAGGTTTTTCATGTCGTAGAGGCGTTTAATTAAACGCCTCTAAAAAAACGCACAAGCACCAAATTTTTTATTAGCGTTTAATATCTTCAACATTAACTTCTATCATATTTCCATCATCATCTTTAACTTTGATAGTTCCATGAAATGGATCTAAATCTTCGACTTTATATTTAACGCCTTTAAATTCAACCTTTGCCCCAATTTGTGGCATTGTTTTTCTTACTTGCTGGTACCATTCCCTTTCATATTCAAAACAGCAGAGAAGTTTTCCACAGATACCTGATATTTTTGATGGTGTGAGTGTAATATTTTGTTCTTTTGCCATCTTCATGTGAACTTTGCCAAGATTTTTTAGAAATGATGTGCAACAAAGTTTTTGACCACAACATCCCACCCCGCCAATCATCTTTGCTTCATCTCTAGGACCTATCTGTCTAAGTTCAATTCTGCGTTTGAATATATATGCAAGGTCTTTAACAAGCGCTCTAAAATCAACCCTTTTATCAGCAGTGAAATAGAAGGTTATTTTACTACCATCAAAATAATAATGAGATTTTATCAACTTCATAGGAAGCTTATGATCTCTGATCTTCTTCCAACATATATTATGAGCTTCTTCTTCCTTTAATTTAAGTTCTTCAAAAATTTTTTTATCTTCAGGCGTTGCCTTTCGTATCACTTTTTGTGTTGATTTTGTGCTTTTTTGTCTTTCAACCTTAAATTTTCTGGCAATCTGACCGACTACCACATCATTTTCATCATAGGGATTTTCTACAATACAATAATCTCCTATTGACAAATCCAAAACATCTAGATCATACACAAAAATTCCACATCCCGGACATTTTACCTGAACAACATCTATTTCATCCATTCAGACACCACCTCTCACCCAACTGACATAATGGCTATTTATCTAGTTGGGATTGTCAATGGAGGCAGTGGTTAAAGCCTTGTAGAGAGACTTTTATTTGCATTAAATAGCATGACTTCTATAGCAAGAACGGGATTTATATTTCTTTCAATTAAATTCTTTATATGCAATGATATTTTTATAAGATTTTCTATTTCTATAACTGAATATGATTCGGATATTTCTTGAAGTTGTGAAAATTCGTTTCTATGTGTCAATATATTTTCTGGACAACCATTTTTTATCAACAAAAGATCACGATACCAACTTATTATATTATCAATAGAGCCATCAATTTTATTTATTTCTTCAGCTTTTCTGAATACTTCCATTGAATTTGTTCTGTTTTTTCGATTTAAAACAGACAAAATCAAAGATAAATCATTATTGTTTTTTTTTGTATCGTGTTTTGCCAATTTAATTGCTCTACCGGGCTTTCCATGAGAATTGATTGCCAGTAGATCTGCTTCTGAATCAGATATTCCTAGACGTTCAGCAAGTTTTCTTTTAAGAATTTCTTGTGGGACTAGCGAAAACCGAACTAATTGACACCTAGAACGTATTGTAGGTAATAGCGAATTATACACAGTCGTTAAAAGAATAAATAACACAACCCCCGATGGTTCCTCAAGAGTTTTCAGCATAGAATTTGCTGATTCAGGAGTCATTTTATCTGCATCACGTATTATGTATATTTTATGTTTGCTTTCTAATGATTTATATGAACTTTGTTTTTGAAGAAAGCGCATCTGCTCTATCTTTATCTTTGCGCCTTCTGGGCTTATAATGCTAACGTCTGTATGATTTCCATCATTTATCCTTCGACAGGATACACATTTGTCGCAAAAATCTCCAATGAGTTCTTTGCAATTAAGTGCTTTGGCGAAGCTAACCGCCAAGAACTCTTTACCAACTTCATCAGGTCCTGCAAATATATAGCCATTGGCGATCCTTCCAGATGCTATTGCATTTTTGAGGTTTTTTACTACTTCATTATGACCTATAACATCTGAAAACATTAATCAAAATCCTTTTTAAAGTCTATTATGTAGCAATCATCTTATCAACATAATGCCTTATGCGCAAATGAATCTCATCAACTGTGCCTTTTGCATCAATAACTTTTATTCTATCAGGATTATTTTGTGCAATTGTAATGTAGCCATTTCTGACTTTATTATGAAACTCAAGATTTTCGTTTTCAAGACGATCACGATGATTTTTACTTTTTTCGGCTCTTATTAGCCCTTCTTCAACTTCCATATCTAATAAAATGGTAAGATCAGGCTCTAATCCACCGGTGGCTATTTTGGCTAAACTCATTAAGAGATTTAGGTCTAAGCCACGAGCAAATCCTTGATAAGCATAAGTAGCATCATTAAATCGTTCGCATATCACGATTTTCTTTTCGTTCAATGCTGGTTTTATAATCTGTTCAACATGCTGAGCCCTTGACGCTAGATAAAGCAAAAGTTCAGTTGTGCTTGTTATTTTGTCATTTTTTGTGTCCAAAAGCAAGTCCCTTATCTTTTCAGCTATAAATGTCCCTCCCGGTTCTCGTGTAAGAATAGCGCAGTTTCCAGTCTGCAATAAATATTCATACAGCATCTTTGCCTGAGTGCTTTTACCGCATCCCTCGATGCCTTCAAGGCTTATAAACACACCTCTTTTTGACATAATATAATCATTCCGATTAGTTTTATATTATATGTTTGAATTTCAAGAAATACAAAAAAACGCCAATTTTAGTATTTAATATGTATTTGTTGAAATATTAGATTTTACAATATATAATAACTTAGGCTACTACCAAAGTCAAGTAGTTTTTATAAGGGCTATTTGATTTTCGTAATCATTACAGCAGGGGCTATAATATTTCCAGAAAAGATTAGAAAAAAAATCGTTTGTATGTTAGAATATACATCACTGAATTTTTTAATATATCCCTATATATTGATTAAGATATAGTTTAATGGATTAATAAAAATATCCAAAGAATGAAGGAGTTTCTTTATGTTGTATTCCTATGCAGGAGTTATTCTTGTAGTTAATATGACTACTGGGAAAATTGAAAAACAGCCGTTAAATGAGCAATACGCAAGAGATTATGTTGGCGGTAGAGGGCTTGGGGCTAGATATTTATACGACCTTCTTAAGCCGGGCATTGATCCGCTTTCTGCTGATAATGTAATAATAATGATGACAGGACCTTTCACTGGAACTGGCATATATTCCTGTCAAAAATATGAATGGGTTAGCAAAAGCCCTTTGACAAATATATATCTTTGTAGCAACTCAGGCGGAAAGTTTGGTGTTCGCTTAAAATTATTAGGATATGATGGGATCATAATTAAAGGCAAAGCTAATGAGCCAAAATATATATACATTGATGGCGATAATGTTGAGATTCGTGACGCCTCCTTTGTATGGGGAAAGATGGTTTCAGAAGTTCAGAATTCCATAAAAGAGAAATCAGGTGCAGATACAGTCGTATGCACTGGTTTATCTGCTGACTTACCGAATCCTGTCAAATTTGCTGGTGTTTATGATGGTTTGAGATGTTCTGGACGTGGCGGGTTGGGAGCTGTATTTGCAAGCAAAAATCTTAAAGCGATTGCAGTTAATTCAGCAGAAAAGAAAGATGCGTTTCAAATATATGATTTATCAGGGCTAAAAAAGACGCTTAGTGGTCTTATTCAAGATATGAAAACTAATGCTGTTACAGGTGAACAACTTCCCAAATTTGGTTCAATAATCTGGATGGATACAACAGCTGAGTTTGGTATACTACCATCAAAAAACTACCAAGAAATATTGACCTATCCTGAAATTGAAGGAAAAATTGATACAAAAGGTTTTGAGAAGGAAGTTACCAAAGATGAGGAATCTAGCTTCGTTAATTGCCTTAACTGTCCGATAAAATCGGGTCATGTAGTAACACCAGATCGCGGAGAATGGGCTGGTAAACCAACAAAAGGTCCTGAATTTGAAACAGCATGGTCATTAGGGGCAAACGTTGGCATTATAGATTATGGTCATATAATTGCAGCAAATAAAGCCTGTAATGAATATGGCATAGATACTATATCCGTTGGTGGAGTTATTGGTTTTGCAATGGAATGTTACCAAAGGGGATTACTTGATAAAAACAAGGTTGATGGTGATCTGCTTAAATGGGGAAGTTCCGAAGCAGTATTAGGCATGATAAAAAAGATAGGAAAGCGTGAGGATTGGCTTGGTGATATTCTTGCAGATGGTGTAAAATCTGCATCCCAAAAGATCGGTCATGAAAGCGAGAAATTTGCCTTGCACGTCAAAGGCATGGAAGTTCCTGCTTATGATCCAAGAGGTGTATGGGGTATGGGTTTAACCTATGCGACATCGATCAGAGGAGCATGTCATTTGAAATCATGGACAGTCGCCTCTGAATTCCAGAATTTCGATCCGATTTCTATTGATGGCAAAGCTGGTCTTGTTAAAGGCATACAAGATTTAAGAAGTGTGATGGATTCTCTTATAGTCTGTTTTTTTGCCGGAAGAGCTATAACAAAAGACTGGATTGTAAAGTTAATTAATTCTGTCACTGATTTTAACTGGAAGGTTGAAGACATCGACACAATTGGTGCGAGGATATATAACCTTGAGCGCCTGCTTGATACTAGGGAAGGCGTAACGATGAAGGACGATCTACTTCCATACAGGATCATGGAAGAACCTTTGACTGGTGGCCAATCAAAAGGCATAAAAATTACCAAAGAGAATATGGAAAAAATGCTTCAAGAATATTATGATATGCGTGGTTGGGATAAAGATGGGATTCCGTCATCTGAAATTATCTAATTGTCAACCGAATATCCATATGTTCCTTTTTAACAAGTTGATTATCGCTACTTCCTTGCAGAACAATTAAGAGCTATTGTATTCATGAGATCATCTCTTTGTGTTTTGTATCTGTATCAACATAAGTTTATATGATTTCATGACTATTTTGAATCAGCACCAAAGACTATTATATTCAATGTAACGCAAAATGAAAGGAGGTTTTATAGTCAAAAGAGGTATATTTGTTACAGGTAATATTCTTAAAGTGGAGGAAAGTATAAATGAAATCTAGGTATATCATTTTTTTTCTTTTTTTAGCTATTCTCTTTACTTTTGCGAGTGTTTCTTATTCTGCAAATATTGTTGCTGCATGGCTATTAGATGAGGGAAAAGGGGACGAAATTAAAGATTCATCAGGAAATAATCATACTGGAAAGTTCTTTGGAAAACCAGAATGGACAAATGGAAAAAATGGCAAAGGAGTTAGACTTCATGGCAACCCAGATCATATTGAAGTTGATGACCCCGATCATAAATTGACACCAAAACATATAACTCTAGTTTCATGGATCAACCTTGATAATGTATCTGGTAATCATTCTATTTTAGAACAATATGATTGGGCTGGTTCACTAGGTGCTTATGCTTGGCGAACAAATAATGCAGAATTACAGCTTTATGTCATCTGGGGAGTAGATGCCCCTGTTACTAGTGGAGGCTCTCTCAAAGTTGGTGAATGGACACATATTGCGGCGACATATAATGGTCAGGAATTCAAAACATGGATAAATGGAGAAACGGTTGCGACTGGAAACGATGCTCAGAAAAGAGACCTAGCCCCTAGTAATAAATCCTTGTCTATCGGCGTAAGAGGCGATACAAAAGATATTCACTGGATGACTGGTGTTTTTGATGAGATTGCTATATTTGACGAAGCATTAACAAAAGACGAAATTCAGAGAATTATGAAAAATGGTCTATCGACTATACTTGCAGTTTCACCAAAAGGCAAGTTGGCGTCAACATGGTCTCAAATAAAAACTTTCTAAGATGAATGAAAAATGCCAGACGGATATCCAAAGAGCATCACTCTACGTTCATTTTTAATCGGTCTGCTTTTAATTCCTCTTAATGCCTATTGGGTGGTTCAGGGCGAAGCAGTCTGGTGGGGGACATATCTAACAATTGTGTCCCTTTTTTTTAATGTAACATTCACTTTATTAATGCTGATTGGGCTTAATGCTATATATAAGCATTTTGTCCCGAAATCAGCCCTAAATCAGAGTGAATTAATCGTTATATATGTGATGCTATGCCTCGGATCAAGCCTTGCTGGAAACAATTTTCTTGAAGCCCTTGTGCTTACGATAGGTCATGCCTTTTGGTTTGCAACACCTGAGAATGAATGGGCTGACCTATTTTTTCAATATGTGCCTGATTGGATCGCTGTAAAAGACAAAACCGCATTGCAGGGATTTTATGAAGGCGAAACTAGCATATACAAACTAGAAAACATTATCGTATGGATAAAGCCCCTTATATTTTGGGGTATTTTTGCTATCGTGTGGATGTTTACTTTGTTATGTGTTGTCATACTTGTTAGAAAGCAATGGACAGAGACCGAAAAGCTTTCATATCCCATAATTCAGCTTCCCCTAGCATTAACACAAAATGGCACAGGTAGAAAACTCTTATCCAACAGATTATTTATGATCGGATTTGGCTTTACTGCCTTAATTACCCTTATAAATGGCGTTCATTTTCATTATCCCAACGTCCCAAATTTTCGTTTACGGACAGAGATCGGTCATTTATTCACCGAAAAGCCCTGGGATGCGCTTGGGTGGATGCCATTGGCTATATATCCCTGGGTCGTTGGGATAACCTTTTTCATACCTCTTGACCTATGTTTTTCTGCATGGTTTTTCTATCTATTCGGAAAATCTCAGCTTGTTTTAGGGCGATTGATAGGGCTTCATAGTTTGCCCGGCTTTCCTTATCTGTATCAACAAACGACAGGTGGATGGCTTGGACTTTTCTGCATCGCAATATGGCTGACACGCAAGCACCTCAAAAACATTATTATTGAATCTCTCAAATTTCATAGGGGAAATGATATAAATCCATTTACAAAATTCGAATTAACTGAATATCGAACAGCTTTAATTGGATTCATACTTGGATTATCTTTTCTGATAATTCTTTGTGTGTTCAGTGGTATGTCATTATGGGTGGCGATCATCTTTTTTGTGTTCCTTGTTGGCTTGGAAACAACTGTCACAAGAATGCGCGCTGAATTAGGTCCGCCGATACATGAGATAATGCTAGTAGGTCCAGATTCAATATTACTTACAACCTTTGGGACTCGTCGATTAGGTGGAAGAAACTTAACAATGATCACCTATCTATATTTTACAGACAGGGCTGTTGCAAGCCGTCCAATGCCACATGAGTTAGAGGGATTTAAGATGGCAAGACTTTTGGATATTGATTCCAAGAAACTTACTATTATAATGATGATTGCACTATTTATGGGTGTTATATCTGGTTTTTGGGCGTTATTACATTCCGCATATAGAAGCGGTGTAGATTCTGGATTCAACGCTTATGTCGGCATTGGTTGGGAGGCAATTAACCGATTGAGCTGGTGGGTGCAAGAGCCAAGAGGAACAAATTTTGCCGAACTTGGCTTTATTGGTATAGGATTTGCCTTTTCATTGATGATGATGTTTATGAGGGTTAGGTTCCTATGGTGGCAGCTTCATCCTGTTGGATATGCCCTTTCAACAAGCGGATGGATCATCAATTATATATGGTTCTCATTTTTATTAAGTTGGTTTATTAAGTGGATGATTTTAAGACATGGAGGGCTAAAGACATATCGTAACTCAATTCCACTCTTTCTTGGGTTTATATTAGGTGAATATATGATAGGATGTGCTTTTAATCTAGTAGGGATTATTTTTGGATTCAATACATTTGGTTTCTTTGAATCATAATATTTTATTAATCAAACACATACTTGCTATTATATATAAAATTTGCTATTCTCTTGCTAGATATTCAAGTATGAAAGATAAAGCGAGGATTATAAAGCTATGCAATATAAGATTCTTGGACAAACTGGCTTAAAGGTTAGCATTATTGGTTATGGCGGTGCAGTTTTGGGAATAACAAATTATCTTGCTCGTGAAGACCCAAACGATTCGGCAAACCAAGCTATCTATATTTCCACTATTGAGCGCGCTGTTGAGCTTGGGATAAATTATTTTGATACTGCTCCGGGTTATGGCGATGGTGTCAGCGAAGAAATCTATGGACGTGCATTGCAAAAATATAGAGACAAGATATTCCTTGCCAGTAAAGTCACATATTCGGGCGCAACTGATGAGATTCAGTCAAGCGTTGAAAAAAGCCTGAGAAGGTTAAAAACAGATTATATTGATATAATGCAATTTCATGGTGGATATTTCAATAATAAAGAGGCTTATGATATTTTAAATGGTGGAAAATTAGATTGTCTTGAAAGACTGCGAGATGAGGGTAAAATCAGGTTTATCGGCATTACTGCGGAAGTTCCGACAGGTGCATTAGAGAATATATTATCAAGTCAAAGGTTCGATGTGCTTCAAATATGTTATAATCTGGTAAATCAACTTTCATGTGATCACACTCGGCAATGCAGAGGAATTTCCGCAATTGCAGAAGAATTAGAAATGGGTATTATCACAATGCGAACAGCGACAAGTGGATTTATGCAGAAATTACTCAAGCGAGAATTTGGGCTTGATGAAGAAGCAATAACACGAATGTGTATAAATTATGTTATCAGCACACCAGAGATTGATGTTGCACTTGTAGGCATGAGAACACCAAAAGAAGTTGATTTGAACGTTGCATTAGCCAATGATAATAATGCAAGATATAATCTTGATGAGTTACATAATAGGTTTAAATGATTAATAGACCAACTAATAAAATAGGAGTTAGAAAAATGGGAGATATACTTCGTATTGGAACAATTGGTTCTGGTGGAATCGCAAAAGCACATATACAAGCAATGAAAAGTAATAAAAAAGTTAAACTTACTGCTACAATGGATACAATATATGAACGTGCAGAGGCAGTTGCAAATGAATTCGGTGGAAAGGCCTATGCTAATCTTGATGACCTTTTAGGTGATCCAGAAGTTGATGCTGTGATCGTTTGCTCTCCGCATATTTATCATGGTGAGCAAGTAGTCGCTTCTGCGAAAGCTGGAAAGCATGTCCTTGTTGAAAAGCCAATGGCTTTGACACTTAAGGAATGTGATGACATGATCAATGCCTGTGAAAAAGCCAATAGAATTTTGATGGTAGGACAAGTAATGAGATGCTATCCTATAAATCGTTTAATCAAGAAAAAGATCGCAGATGGTGAGATTGGCAATGTTGGTCATCTCATCCGCAGACGATACAGCTATTTTGACACAACACAGCCGGGGACGGTATATGGCAGATGGTATCTTGATTTAAAAATTGGCGGAATATGCGTCCTATATTGCTTTGGACCTCATGAATACGATATTTTACATTGGTATATGGATTCACCTGTTATTGAAGTTTATGCACAGGGAACTGAAAGCACAGAATTATATAAGGGACAAAAAGACTCATATACATCAATAATGAAACATGCAAACGGGGCGGTCAGCGTTCTATCACAGACAGTCGTTTCTCATGTTAGCGCGCATGATCAATTCATCATAGGCAGTAAGGGGTCAATGTTTCAATCAGGTGATAAACTGTTGATCAATGGTCAGGAAGTCGCCATCAATGGTTCTTCTGGACAAGGCATGCAAATACAGATTCAAGATTTTGCTGAATCATGCCTGACAGGGAAAGTGCCTGATGCGAGTGGTCGGTCGGTGCGTCATTCAATGGCTATCATAGAAGCAACCAAGCAGAGCGCAGAGAGAAATAAGCCTGTCTTGGTCGCTGAGTTTGATTAATTATATCCTATAATTGTCAAAATATTTATCTTGACATCATGTATGTAAAGAGTTAGAATGAAACGAAAAGTTTAATAGTTATTTGTCTTAATTAAATCGAACAATAGGGGGCAAATATGGGATCAACAGCTACAGATGAAAAGGCGTCTTCTCCGATTAAACTTTCTATTGATTATCCCGAAAACCTATCGAAAGGAACACTTCTTTTAAGGGCATTCTTTGGATGGGCTTATGTGGGCATCCCTCATGGTATAATTTTGGCTCTTTACTCAATTGCTTCTATCATTGTTACAGCAATAGCTTGGTGGGGAATATTGCTTAATGGTAGGTATCCACGAAATATGTTTGATTTTGTTATTAAATTATGGAGATGGAGTGTTAGGGTTAACGCATATATGAATTTCTTTACGGATCAATATCCAGCTTTTAATGGTGATGAAGATGATTCATATCCAGCAAGAATCTCTGTTCAATACCCAGAAACTCTATCAAGAGGAACTCTTATTCTAAAAACTCTCTTTGGATGGGCTTATGTTGGTATTCCTCATGGATTCATGCTTTGGCTTTATGGCATAGCTTTCGGTTTTGTCCAATTTATCGCTTGGTGGGCTGTTCTATTCACAAGCGTATATCCAAGAAGTTTCTTTGATTTTAACGTTGCTTATTTTCGTTGGTCATATCGCGTAGGTGCTTATACATGGCTTCTTACCGATGTATACCCACCATTTAGTGGTGCAGAATAATATAAAAAAATATTAAGAGACACAAGGAAAAATATTTTCAAAATTAGCGAACGATTTTGGTAAAATCTTCGAATCCCTAATTACTTTACCTTGATGTCTCATTTTCATTTATGCAAATAAAGTCTATGGAGAATAAAACATGAAAGGTAAAATGATTATGATGCCTTCAGCAAATAATGTAGTGCTGGAGGATTTTGAGATTGATGAATCTCTTGCAGAAGACCAAATATTAATGAAAACACATTACAGTCTAATAAGCCCGGGGACTGAATGTGCTGGATATACTGCTCTACAAAGCGGAACAAGATTTCCACATGGTTCAGGCTATACAGCAGTTGGAGAAGTCTTAAAAGTTGGTAATCGTGTTACAAAATGTTCCCCTGGAGATATTGTATTCTGTTATACTCCTCATGCATCCATTATAAAAACAAATAGTATTCTTCTTACTCTTAGGAGACCGTTAGATTTTGACGAAAAACTGATTCCTTTTATAAGAATGGCAACAGTTGCAATTACATCTCTTAGAGTTTCATCAGCAGAGCTAGGTGATACCGCAGTTATAATCGGGCTTGGTTTAGTCGGAAATTTTGCTTCTCAGTTATTTGAGCTTGCTGGAGTTAGAGTTATAAGTATCGAAAAGGTCTCAAAACGGCTTGAAATTGCAAAAAAATGCGGAATAAAGTATTGTATAAATTCAGAAAGAGAAAATCCCGTAGAAAAAGTCATGGAATTAACAAACAAACAAGGTGCAGAGGTAACAGTTGAGGCTATAGGTAATCCAAGACTTATTGAGATGGCTTTTCAACTCACCAAACGTAAAGGCGAAGTTATTTTACTCGGTTCACCAAGAGGCGAATTTATTACAGATGTAACGAACATTCTCGATTATGTCCATCTCATCAGCAAAGGCTCAATTACATTAAAGAGCGCGCATGAATGGGTTTATCCTGTTATGCGTTCTGCTGATTGTAAACACTCAATTGAGCGAAACACAGCAATTGTATATAATTTATTCAAAGAAGGCAAACTCAAATCTCAGGAACTAATCACCCATGTAATCAATCCGTCAGATGCGAAGTCTGCTTATGATGGACTTGTAGAAAAAAAGGACGAATATCTTGGTGTTGTCATGGATTGGACTAAAATTTAATCTTTAATACAAGGGCGTATTTATGAAAAGGGTTTCTCTTTTGGCGATATTGTTTGTCTATCTTTTAACATTAAATATGGCTTATTGTGATATGAAACCTGCTATACTATTTTGTAGTACCAAAGAATCAGAATATAAATGGGTTGACTTAGTTTATCTAGCTGAACTGAATCAAAAAGGCTTTGAGGTTGACCATGTCGATTCTGTTGCTGATATAACATGGGAAAGAATAAACAAATATAATGTCCTTGTCCTTTACTCTACCCCGCATGATGAAACATTTTCTGCGTTGATAGATAAATACCTGTCCGAAGGTGGTGGAGTCATACTTTTTGCTTATGAGCATAATATTGGCAAGCAATTTATGTCTGATATTTTTGAACATTGGGGAGCCAAAATCCCTGTAGAGCGGATCGTTGAGCAGGATCAGAATAAACTTTCGTCATTCAGCCACATGGGCTATCCCGCCGCATTTACCGACAAGATAAATCCTTCTCCTATAAGCGAAGGCGTAAAAGGCATTTGGTATCCATCACAGATAGCCTATAATGCACAGCATACATGCCCTATATGGGTAAATGGTGATTGGCAGGTTGTCGTCTCTGCTTCCGATACATCAATAACCAAACCTGTTGACCTGAATAATTCTCCTTCTGGTCCTGTTGATAGCCCATTTATTAGATCCGAAGGAGTCAAATCGCCTCCATTATACGCAATTCGCAATTATGCAAATGGGCGCATTGCCTTTCTGAGCCAATATCCACAGTTCTCAGTTGGGCAGGGAACAAAATGGCTTTATAATCGTGAAATACTCAGTAAGGGTTTAAAAGGCATCCCAAGTGATTTCGGTTTATTGCTAGAAAACACATATCGTTGGCTTGCAGAACCGTCTCTGAAAAATGGCAATCTCGGCGGTTATGTTACCGATCTCGACAGACTCATGCCTGAAAATAAACAGCCGGGTGCTTTTGACGGCTATGAGGAACTTACTTGGTTTGATGATTCACAGATTATGGGATATATGGGATATGATCATGTGGGACAGGGCAAAAAGCTATTTCGCGGTCTTATAGGTGTAAAATCAAGTTACAGCACAGGTTCTGGAACAGTCGCCGAATATGCAGAATCAGCACAAAAAGCAGGTTTAGATTTTATAGCATTTATGGAGGACTTTGATCATCTAACTCCCGAAAAACTGGAATCACTCAAATCTGAATGTCAAAAATATTCCAACGATAAAGTCTGGCTTTATGCTGGTTATACAATAAAGAATAATGTTGGCAATTATATGTTTTTCTTCGGTCCCCAAGTTCCGTTTCCGCCTGATCGCTGTTTGACAGGGGAAAACAACACCCTACTCAATCAACAGAATCAGGATAAAGACGGCAATTATCTAAACCAACAAGGTCCCGTATTGGATTGGCTTTTAACAGCCTGTCATCTCGGTGCAAATAAGGCACAGGTTGGTTTTTATAATTTCAAGGATAGTGGGCGCGGAATGCACATGACGGATCTTCGGACATATGGCATGGCGGCTCTTCGCTTCTATGATCATGGCAAGTTGATTGAGGATGTTACCGACGTTTATCTTACAACTGCTCTTGGAACGCTTCCACCCGCACCGGCAAGTGTGAACATCGTTACTTCCCCTAATGAGCTAATAAAAGAGGCAAACAGTGGAAATTCATTGACTTATGCCGAAGGTAAATCGTTAATGACGCTTTTTGATGAAAGTCTGAGATGGACACATCAATACGATGGTGTTAATGTCTTTGTCTCTGATGGACCAGAGATCATCGCATGGCCAAGATGTTATCGTGTCGGCACTTTCGGAAGTGAAGAATTTGTTACAGGCAGAACCTTTATGCCATCATTAATATCAGTAAAATCAGGTAAAGGACTCAAGGAGATCGCAATCTATAATGGTGATGTCCTTTTCCGCAGATTTATATTAAATGGTGAAAATGAATGGAAAAGAATGCTTCACCTTGAGGGCGCAGTTCAGAAAAATCTAGTTCTCATTGCAACTGACATTGATGGCGGAAAAGCGGTCAGTTTTGCCCGACGTTGCTGGAAAGACAGTGGAAAAGAGATTGTCTTCTGTAGTGATCATGTAAACGACTGTAAAAGCTATGGAATGATGCTTGCGCGTGGTCCTGCCTCTGTTCCCACGATAGTTATACCAAGCATATCAAACGACATTGCCGGCAACACATGGGATGGCGGACCAGCAGGTATTTTACCATTAATAACCCTTCAGGGCAATCCGCCAATATTGGACAGCGACAAAGGCAAAGAGGATGGAGATCGTTTCAATCAAATACCTATGTTGGAATTCTCAGATGAAGGGGCAGTTGCTGTAACCAGTTTCCGAAATGAAATCTTTGATGATGTTGTCCCATCTGGTGAGGTTATGAACCCTTGGCATGGATACGGTCCTAAAGGTGAATCAAAGCTAATTGAGCATACCTTGCGCTATCGGGAATTTATCACACCGACTATCGGTGTTCCCGAAAACGGCTGGGCAGGTCCCGGCGTTAGGGCTGGTG